>ERZ1669249.160-NODE-160-length-38252-cov-46.029714_pt1 | contig 38252 bp, 40 predicted proteins | sample MGYA00579293_ERZ1669249 | MGnify/ENA primary metagenome ERZ1669249 (study PRJEB41166, sample SAMN08046057) | hot springs metagenome | biome: hot spring; feature: neutral hot spring; material: thermophilic sediment; isolation source: thermophilic sediment from... | reverse complement strand
AAGTGTCTCCGAAACCCCTCTGACAAAAAGGGGATAAGCCAACCAGTGAGCCTCCACCAACCCAAAAATGACAAATGTTGCAAAGAAAACTTTGAGCCTCCTGCTTCTTGGAATTGAAAGATTATAAGTCTCCTTTTCAAATTTTACTCGCATGAAAAAGTTAAAGAAACAAAATAAAGAGTCACAGAAGCCAAGAGGAGGGCGTGAAAACCAAAATTCTCTATGATTAGTCCTCCAACCGCTGGACCGACAATGCTGGCTATTGAGGGAATTATTATGGAGAATAGGCTCACAGAACGCGCACGAATATTTGACGCGCTAAGCCTAAACTGTAGGAGGTTGAAGCTGGGCCAGAAGGTGGCTATGCTTAACCCATAAGCAACGCCAAGCGCAACGGGATTTTTAACATACAACAAAAGTACATAGAAAACCATTGTGAAGAACACGCCAAGGCAAATCAGCCGCTCAAAGTTTCTGACAAAATTTAGCAAAATGATGGGCAGAAGCCCAATAATCAAAAACGTGACTAAAAGCAACGCTGCTATTTGACTTATGCTAAGCCCAAGTATCACATAGTAAACTGGAAGAAATATGCCGGTCAAGTTGCTGGAGAAAAAGTATACACTTGAGGCAACCCCAAGACTTTTGAAATCGCTTAACTGCACACAAACCATCTCTTCCATAGCGTCAATCAAGAAGTTTGCTATACCAGACATAAGTTTGGCTCTGTTTAAAGCCCAACTTCTCCATAAAACGCATGCCAGCCAAGTTTGTGCCTTCCACGTCAACTATGGCTATTCGTGCGCCTTTCTCCCTAAAACGCCTCTCTAACTCACGATAAAGCCTCTTCCCAACACCTTGACGCCTACGCATCCGCCTAACACCAGCCCAAACAAAATAACCATAAGTCCAAGGACTAAAAGGACGCTTCAAAATAGTCCCCAAGGCAAAACCAACAATCCTCTTAGAGCTTACATCCTCAGCCACAAGGCAGAGCTCCGGATCCTCCTGAAAAAGAGAAAGCAACTCATTAACATTCCAAGTACGATAAGTAAACTGCAACTGAGAAGGCGTAAAAATCTTCTCGCTTAAACGCCAAACTTCTGGTAAATCCTCTAAGGTCATCTGCCTAACCTCAACCTCAAACCGCCGCCTCTTAGCCCTTTTACGCCTCTTAGTCTTTCCAACCAAAGCAAATCCTTCAAATCCCTAATCTGAAAATAGAGAATATAAAACCAGCGCCGTCCGAGTAACTCTGAAATTTCATCCAAACGTCAATCTAATGCCTTCTCATCATCCGGCAAAACAACAAAAAGCAAACCAAAAATAAAAACATTTCAGCTGTCGGCTTTTACCGCAAAATCTGGAGGGGTTATTAGCTATTGGCTTTTCCAGCCCCAAAAAATGTTTTTACCAGCTGAACGCTTAATCTTGAGCTTGGTGATTAAGTGCAACCGTCCCCACTAAGCGACGCTGTCAAGCGAACATGCAACATACTAAAACATGGAGCCTCCATGCAAGTCCTAGACTATGAGCAACGCTTCTCATCCCTAAGAAGCTTCTACGAAAGCCTCCTATCAAACCTAATAAAAATGGATTTCCCAACAAAAGAGGCTTGCGAAACAGCAAAAGAATTCTTTGGAACAACATCCGTCCGCTTCGCTGGTATAGATGGCACCATGTACTCGCGACCCCTCTTCGACCTAGTGGTCTTCTTCGGAGGAGCCTACGCCTCAACAGGAACAATAACCTTCCACGAGGATAAGCCACCAACAGTCAAATACGACGAGAGAACATCCCAACACGGTGCCGGCATATCAAGCGTTGTGCCAATCTATGTTAACGAAATTCCAGACGTGGACCAAACCTTCTTTGAGGCCTCACAGCCAGACGAAATCAGCCTAGCAAAACCTCTAACAGAAGAGTCGATAATTAACAATGCAACAGTGGCTAATTGGATAATGACCTTCGCCGAATACTATTTGGCATACAAGCTCGCCACAGACAACGAACAAAATTTTCGAATAATCCTAATGGACAGAAGCCTATCCATAGAACGCGCAAGCCTCCTCTACGACACTTCGAAGCGAGCCCTATGGGAAGCAAAAAGCAACATCCTAGGCTACAAAATTGACGGAGAACCAATAGACATGAACGAACTAACATTGGCGAGGCATCTTGTCTGCAACACGCATCTGGGTTTGCCGCCACCAAGGGCAGACTACATACACTACGCCATAATAGACCTCCTAAAACGCAAAGGCGCATTAACAAAAAAGCAGATAATAGCCGAATTCTGCATAAAAGATGAAAAAAGAATAAGAAGAGTAGGGCGAAGCCTAAAAAACCTAGTGAAAAAGGGCTTTCTAAACGAGAAAAACGAGATTTACACGCTAAACAGCAAGTATGCGAGAACATGGGAACGCGTAAAAAAGCTCGTGACAAGTATAGGCGATAGATTCTTCTTCGCAGAAAACCCGGAAACGGCAAACCTAATGAAAATAGTCAAAAACGGAAAGGAGCACTGGCTAACAACACTGGATATCGCCTTCCTAATACTTTTCACCCTGCACATGCTGATGGAGGAATGCTGGAGTAGGCACATACTCCTAATTGGCGTGACAAAAGACACAGCGGCAAGAGACTTCAAGAGGCAACTCATCCCAATAATGGGCAACAACGATTTGCTAAACACCAACATTTCAAGAGAGGAATTGGAAAAGCTGCCCAACACAGACCGTATGATCCTCCAGTCGGCAAGCATCCTAAACGCCGAAAAAATAACGCCCCCATGGAGCCTAATAGAGTACGACTCAACCTTCAGAACAATGATTCCGGACAAGCAGAACAGGAAAGGCTACGTTTCAGGAGCCATAAAAAACAAGATAGGCTTAGAAAAGGTTTTCCTAAAAACCTATGTGCAACTAAGCCAAGCAAAAACAGATCCCATGCTGAGGAGCAACGTCCTCCTAGTAGACCGCCTCGTCTATCCGGAATATGATTACAAGCCTGAAAACATTGTGGAGTTTTGGAACGAGCTAAGCGACGGAACAAAAGAACCAGTAGAAGCCATCCTATTCATGGACAAAAACGTGCCCAATAGGCTGCAGAACCTAACCATGAACATTCTGGTGGCTATGGCGCCATCCAACATTCCAGAAGCCTTTGGGCATAACACGCCACTTTTTATCGCAGACAAAATTGCCAAGTGGAATTATAGCCAATTCAAGCGGGTGGTGGACACAACAGCCGAATGGATCCTCAATAACCATAAATTGAGAAAGTTCATATTCTATATGAGCACTTTCAGAGAGAGGCGAACAGCCATTGAAGCCGCAAGGAGAGAACAAATTTAACCGCCTATGCTTCACAGACTTCGACGGAAAATTCCGGGCTAGACTAGCAGCCGTTATGCCCCGCTTCTTCGGAGGAGCAGATGAATCAAAACTGGCTGGAACAAGCGCACGATATAGTTGCCGAATAAAAGTGGAATACCAAAAAGACTTGATGGGCTTGCTGGAGGAGGGCATGCTTCTAGCCGCAAAAAACTTCAAGCAGACACTTCTAGGCGAGGAACGCTATACGCTTATGGAGATAAGCCGAGTCTGGCCTGAACACTTTGGCTTGAGAGGCTTGTCTGATCATGGCTATTACCCAATGCAGTTCGAAATTATCGAGCAGTCCGAGGCTGATTGGCAGACAGACGACCGCTCAACAATGATGATCCAGATAGATGCCATCCCCATAAACTATGACTTGGTCATAGGCGAAAACTGCGACTTCAGATTTGTCAAGGGCTTCTCCTACCCGGTGGTTGGCAGTCCAGTCTACATCCTAAACAGCGAAATGATAAACCGCATGTACAACCAGAAAATAACAGAAAAACTTGGCGTGAACTCATCCAAAACCGTTGAAGACGCAAGGCTCGACCCACGGCTCGGCGTTGTAAAAATGTTCCAGACAAGCAACACAGTCATCCCAATATATGTGGATTTTGAAAAGCTTGTGCGTTACCATTTCGGCGTTTTCGCCTTCACTGGCGGCGGAAAAAGCAACCTAATGTCCAACATTTTAAGACGCATCCTCCTCCACACAAGCGACGTCAAAGTGGTTGTTTTTGATATAAGCTGCGAATACATATTCCTACTGCTTGACTTGCTTACAGATGAGACGGTTCCAGCTAAAGTCATCCTCGAGCATAGGATAGACTCCATTGAGCAGTTCTTCAACTCCGTTGTTAAGCCAAGGGAGTATGAGGCTGACGAACGGATAAAGTTCGGGCTGAAACGCATAATGGAGCATGGCAAAGTGGCATTTTACACCAGGCCAAAACAGAAAATTCCAACATATGCCCAATTCTTGGAGGAGTTAAATGATCAGAGAAAAGGCGTCACCGACAGACCCCATTATTTGAATGCCATAGATCGGATTCATGACGCTATATTGGATTATATGGAGAAGCATGGGCTAAGCGAAAACCAGGAGGTAAGCGAAGACTTTGTTAAATACATAGATAGTGTATGCATGGCAACTGTGGAAGAGTTCAAAGTCCACGACAAAAGCGGACTATACGGTTGGGCGACAACAAGAAACACGATCCTCGATCAAATAAAGAAACATCAGGAAGAAATAAAAAAGGAGACAGGCGGACTAACAGCGGAGGAAATAAGGAAACTTCTTGAAGGCGAGACTAGGCTTGTTTGCATTTCCATATCAGACCCAATAACAATAAAAGAGCTGGTGGTAACCCTAACACAAGACCTGCTGATTCGAAGAAAACGCATGTTCCAGGTGAAGCCCTACATTCTCCTAGTCTTCGATGAAGCACAAGAATTCATACCAGAACTTTCGGGCGCGGCTGGCATAGACAAAAAGTGCAGCAAACAGGTGGAGACGCTGCTCCGTCAAGGACGCAAATATGGTTTGGGCGTTTGCATAGCGACACAGCGAATAGCCTACTTAAACACCAATGCCCTACAACAATTGCACACATACTTTGTTGGAACACTGCCCAGACCGTACGACCGTGCCCTAATCAGCGACACCTTCATGATAGACAAGGGCATACTAGAAAAAACCCTAGAATTTGCGCCCGGCGAATGGCTTTTGTCCAGCTATATAGCAACAGGCATAGAAAACGTGCCAATATTCATAAAAGCCGACAACGCAGAAAAAGAAATAGAAAAATTCCTAAAAAACGCTGTTTAAAGGCTCTCTACCCATTCCGCATTTTTTGAGGAGTTTTTGCCATCTCAAGTCTGTTATCCGCTGTATTTCTTCTATCAGCCTTTCATTTTTTGGTGTGAACAAGTGCCTGAAGCGTCCCTGAACCGCCAAATACTCTTTTACTGGCTTTTTCTTTTGGGGTGCCATGGCTATAACTTTGCTGGGAGCCGAAAGCTGGTATTCACCGTTTATGCACTCCCACAGTGGGAAAACGCATGTTTCCACTGCTAGGCGGGAAAGCTCTATGGACTTTGATGGGTCGCTTCTCCAACCTCTGGGGCATGGCGCGAAAACGTGGAGGAAGGCTGGTCCCTCCACTTCTAGGCCTTTGCGCACCTTTATTATTAGGTCCCGCCAGTAGTAGGGCGAAGCCGTAGCCACATATGGAATTTCATGGGCCACCATTATGTCGGCTATTGGCTTTTTGGGTTCCAACTTGCCTGGTATAACTTCGCCCGCTGGTGACGTTGTTGTGGATGCACCTAGGGGTGTTCCTCCGCTTCTTTGTATGCCAGTGTTCATGTAAGCCTCATTATCGTATAAAACGAAGAGGAAGTCGTGTCCCCTCTCCACCGCCCCTGAAAGGGCTTGTATGCCAATGTCATATGTGCCTCCGTCTCCGGCTATTGCGATAACGTCTACATGCTCGTACTTGATTCTTCCCTTCTTCTTCAGCATTTTTATGGCGGCTTCTATTCCAGAGGCGTTTGCGGCGGCATTCTCAAAGGCTGTGTGGAGCCATGGAACAGTCCAAGAAGTGTATGGGTAAATTGTTGAGACCACTTCCATACAGCCTGTAGCCTGCGTCACAATTGTTGGTCCCCTTAAGGCTTTCATTATTAGCCTCATGACGGTTGCTGGGGCGCATCCAGCGCATGCTCTATGCCCTGACATAAATAGGTCTGGCTTTTCAGCTATGTCCTTAGCCGTAAACTTCCATTCACTCTGCATGCCCATTCGCCTCCTACTCCCTCAATCCAACATAGTTTATCGGGTTTTCAACACGTTTTTTCGCAAGAATCTCCTGAAGGTCCTTGTATATCATGCGGATTTGCGTTGGGCTTGTGTCCCTTCCGCCCAATCCATAAATGTAGTTTACAACGAAGGGTTTCTTTTCCAAGTCGTAAAGAGCGTGGCGAACCTCATGGAAGACTGCCCCGCCGAAACCTCCGAAACTCATGCTTCTATCCATGACGGCTACAGCCCTAACATTTTCAAGAGCCTTCTTTATGCCCTCAACTGGCAATGGTCTAAAGGTTCGCATTCGCAACAGTCCCGCCTTAACGCCCTCAGCCCTTAACTCGTCTACGACTGTTTTCACTGTTCCAGCTGTTGAGCCCAAGCAGACTATGGCTATTTCAGCATCCTCCAGAAAATACGGGTCAAGCAAGCCGTCGCCATAGCTTCTACCGCTGATTCGCGCATATTCGTCGTGCACTTCTCGGATAACCTTAAGCGCGTTTTTCATGGCTTCCTCCTGCTGTCTCTTAAACTCGAAGTAGTAGTTTGGAAAAGCCAGGGGTCCCATAGTCATGGGATTTTCTGGATCGAGTTTGAGTGGAGCCATCTTCCCCTCATGGGTTAGCACCATTGGGAATTGGCGTACGCCAACAAACTTTTTCACAACTTCGTCTGGAAGTACATTAACATTTTCCACGGAGTGGCTTAGTTGGAAGCCGTCTAGGCAGACCATGGCTGGCAAAAGCACGTCTGGGTGTTCAGCTATGCGGAAAGCTTGAATAATCGAATCGTAGACTTCTTGGGCGTTTTCAGCGTAGATCTGTATCCAACCGCTGTCCCTTTGCGCCATTGTGTCGGACTGGTCACCGTGGATGTTTATTGGCGCCGATAGGGCTCTGTTGGCTATTGCCATAACAACCGGTGCACGACAGCCAGAAGTCACAAAGAGCATTTCATGCATAAGGGCCAAACCAGCAGAAGCAGAAGCCGTAAAAGTTCTAGCCCCAGTGAGGGAGGCTGCAAGACAAGTCGTTAGGGCGCTGTGCTCCGACTCGGTGCAGATGAAGGCTGTTTCAACCTCACCGTTGGCTACGTACTCGCTGAACCTCTCAACAATTATGGTTTGTGGCGTGATGGGATAAGCAGCCACAACATCCACATCCGACTGCTTAACAGCGTAGGCAACAGCCTCATCACCGTTTAGGGCTAGGGTTTTCTGCTCAACAATAACGCTTTTCATTTTGCACACCTTTTGCACACCTCACTCAAGCCTCATTTCTATGGCTTTCACGGGGCACTCGTTGGCGCATACCCCGCATCCCTTGCAGAAGTTGTAGTCAAACTCTATATCCTCCTTTTCAGGCTTCCAGTGGATTGCTCCGTCTGGGCAGAAAATGGTGCACAATAAGCATTTGGTGCACTTCTCCAAGTCCCGGACTGGCTTGTAGGTTTTCCAATCTCCAGTTAGGAATTCTGTGCTGGATTTCCAGCATACAGCGGCTATGGAAATTTCCCTCCAACCCTTTTCCTCAGCTGTCATTCTGAACGAACCTCCTCATAGGCTTCCTTAATAACTGCGAAGTTCTTCTCGGCGATGTCGCTTCTAAAGCGTTCCTTAACAGTCTTTCCAATACTTTCTAGGCTGACAACGCCGGTGACGCGGGCAACAGCCCCAAGCATGGCGGTGCTTGTTATTGGCAAACCTAAAATTTTTATGGCGATCTCCGTCGCTGGGACAGTCCAAACTTTCCCCCTATCCTCTTTAAGCATTTTCTTAACTTCAGCTGGGCTATCCTTAAAATTAATTATTAGCGCACCGTCTTCGCTTAGCCCTTCGGTGACGGGCACCGTTTTAAGCAATGTTGGATCTAAGACAACAACAATGTCTGGATTATAAATGGCACAATGTAACCTAATAGGCTCAGTGCTTATCCTTGTAAAAGCTGCGACAGGGGCACCCATCCTTTCTGGGCCAAACTCTGGAAAAGACTGAATGTATTTCCCCTCGTAAACGGCTGCCCTTGCGAGCAATTCGCTGGCTGTCCAAGCCCCCTGACCGCCTCTACCATGCCACCTAACTTCCAACAATTTTTTCAAAGCTTAACTCTCCTGTGGCTTCATCAACATTGGAAAAACTTGAATATACATCTTTCTAGTGTAGAAGGCTTTTTTAGGCTTAAGAAATTAAATCTTTTAAAACCTCTTTCACGGGCATTTTGAGAAGCTCCTTAAAACGGTTTAAAACCATTAAACCTCTCTTGGTTGCAGAATAGTATTTTATGCGCCTCCTCCCCTTCCTAACCCATTTTCCGGCTATCAGCTTGTTCTCCTCAAGCTCGTATAAGAGCGGGTAAACAACCCCAGAGCGAAAGCTCCAGCCCGTCAACTTTTTCAACTCCTTTGTGACGCTGTATCCGGACAAGGGTTTTTGGCTTAAAAGCCATAAAATTACAACTCTGCTGAAGCCTCGTATAGCAGACTTAACCAACTCGCTCTCCAAGTCCATCATTAAAGTCTTCGCCCTTTCCAAACGCTAAACATCTTAGGCTTAAATTACATTTAAAGAGAGATATAAGTGCTATTGCAAAGCGGAAAGTTGATATATCAAGAATTAAAATATACGCTTTCTGGGAAACCTATGGTAAAAGTCGGTAACATTTTCTTGAGGGGCTTGGAGAAGCCAATAATCCTTTGGCTTTTGGCCCACAAGCCAAGGCATGGATACGAGTTAATAGTAGAGTTTGGGAGACTTACCGGGAGAAGGCTTAAGCCAAGCATAGTTTACCCTTTCCTTCACAAACTTGAAAAGGGCGGATTCGCAAGCGCAGAGTGGGTTGTAAAGGGGAGAAAGAGGATAAGGCATTACTCCCTAACCAAAAGGGGGGAGGATCTCCTCCGTAAAGTTAAAGAAATTTTCAGTAAATCCGTAAAGCATGTTCTCATGGACTTGATTGAGAAAGATGAAAAGTAGTGTTCTGGTTAAAATTTATGTCAAAATTTAAATGTTTTATTTAACGATATATGTCGATTCGAGGGACCTGAATTTGGCTGACATAATTCTAACGGCTGACCGCACCTTGATGAGCGACTACCATCACAACGAGTTTATTGGCTTTGGAACATGCGCCCCTCCAAACGTCATTCCAGACTGGCTTTACAGCTTCCTATTCTTCCCACCAATAAAGACTAGGAATGGCATTCCAGTAGCTGCACCATACGGGTTAAGGAAGATTGAAGCCCAACTCTTAAGCGAAGGATTCGATGTTTTAACAGTGGACCCAGACCACATTGGGAAATATTTGGACGATGCTAAGGTTTTAGGCATACACGTCATGGACCCTTTTGGGCTTGGTCCAGCATCTAGCACCTTCGCTTCCATTCTGAAGAAGGAACCCTTCCTCGCACAGCACTTCCGCAATTTGCTTGCCAAACCAGAAATTAGAAGGGCGAAAAAACGCGGGTTAAAAATTGTTGTTGGGGGCTCCGGCGTTTGGCAGTTCCGTTATAGGGAGAAATTCGTGAAGAATTATGGAATTGACTGCATAATTGACGGGGAAGCCGAGAAAGTTGTTGGTAAAATTATGAGAGCCGCTATAAACGGTGAGGAGCTTCCCCAATACTATGAAGTTAGCGTCCAAGAAACGCCGAGCCTAGAGGAGATTCCAAACATTGTGAATCCGTCCATTAACGGTCTGGTGGAGATTGGACGGGGCTGCTGCAGGGGCTGCAATTTCTGCAGCGTCACCTTAAGACCCCTGAGATGGTACCCTGTTGAGAAGATCCTTAAAGAAATAGATGTTAACATCAAATCTGGCTACGCTTATAACGCGTGTCTCCATGCGGAGGATGTCATGCTTTACGGTTCAAAGGACACCATTCCAAACGATGAAAAAATCATAGAGCTTCATGAAGCTGTCATAAAGAAATGTGATGGCTTCAGCTGGAGCCACTGCTCATTAGCAACAGTTTCCGTGAAACCAAAACTTTTCGAAAAAGTGGCCCAAATAATACTTCAAAAACAGCCGTGGTGGGGCGCCGAAGTAGGGATAGAAACAGGCTCACCAGAACTTGCGAAGAAAATAATGCCTGCTAAGGCGCACCCCTTTAAGCCTGAAGAGTGGCCTGACGTTGTCCGCCAAGGAATGGGCCTAATGCATGATAATAAGCTTGTTCCAGCCTGCACGCTCATCGTTGGCGTGCCAGAAGAAACAGAAGAAGACCTTATTAAGACCATAGAGCTTGTCGAAGACCTCAAACATATAAAAAGCCTCATTGTGCCTCTCTTCTTCGTCCCGTTAGGAAGGCTAAAAAATGAGGACTGGTTTAAGGAGGCAAAAATGACAAAACTTCATGAAGAACTCCTAATAAAATGCCTAAAACATGACTTCTACTGGATAGACGACCTTATAGGCTTATCCTTCGCGGGGAAGTGGTATGCGAAAGCCTTGCGTTTCCTCTACAGAATCTTTGTAAAAATCATCGAGCGCAAAGCAAAAAAGGAGGGAATTTATTAGGCGAATAAACTTAAATACGGCGTTAAAACCAGAACAAAAATGGAGCAAGCCATAAGTGCCGCCGTAGCTCAGAGTGGTAGAGCGGCTGGCTGTTAACCAGTCGGTCGTCGGTTCAAGTCCGACCGGCGGCGCTTCTAACATTCTTTAATGGGCCGGTAGTTCAGTTGGTATGAACGCCCGACCCGCACTCGGGAGGTCGCGGGTTCAAATCCCGCCCGGTCCACCATTTCGCCGTTTTAAGCTTTTAGCTGATTCAGCAACTCTTCCAGCGCTTTTACAGTGTTTTCAATTTTAGTCTGCATTTTGCTAAGTTTCTCTTGAAGTTCAGCTTTTTCCCGCTTCTCTTTTTCGATTTCAGCCTTCAACCTCTCGAATTCCTCTTTTAGTGGTGTGGCTTCAGCCTCTTTGACCATGAATGTTAGGACTTTTTCGCCTTTTAGGAGCATTTCGTAGGTTTCCCTCACAAGCTTTCCAGCTTCAGTCTTCCCTGTTAAGTGGGCTCTTACGGTTTGTTCGCCTCGGCCGAGCTCGTCGGCTATCCTTGGAACGGTCATTCCGGCTTTTTCCCTTGCTATGGCGCCAGCTGCAACAGCCAGGGAGTCTATCCATGTTATGCGGTCTTTTGGGTCTGCGCTTCTCATTTTTTCGATAACATCCTTTCGCGAAACTGTTCCTAGGAGGAGGACTGCCTCAAGCTTTTGAATATCTTCTCGCCCTAACGGTTTTAGGGGAACCTCTATTTCGCTCATGGGCTTTCACCTCCACCTCCCTCAACAAATCCTCTCGGCGTAACTTTAACAGTTTTATCCGGATATACGATTATTCCTTTGCTTGTTATGTCAAAGGGATGCCTCCTCATAGAATGCCCCGTCCCACGCATTTTCCAAACAATTATTGAACGTTTAAGCTCTCCTTGAAACTCGTCCAAATCAAGCCTAATAATTCCGTCGGCAGCGTGCTCAACGCCTGGTCCGCCGAACCCCCGGTCTGTGACGCTTACTTGTGAAATGAGAAAGCCAGTACATCCTAGACCAGCCAAAACCTTTTTAATAAGCATCAATGTTGACCTTGCCAACATAGGCTTGGTCATGTAAAGGGTTGAAACAGAGTCTATGACAACTCTTTGTGCATTCAAATCTGTTATGGCTTGCCGTATAACATCCAAAAAGTTTGGGACATCATCTGGGTCCTTAACCACGTAGCGTTCCCTCTTCGCCGATTCACCAACACCAGAAGTGAAGGCGTCTACAATTGCAAACTTCCCCTCCTGCTCATACCTTCTAGGCTCCCAACCAAACCTATCCATGTTAATCCTAACCTGAACGGGATGCTCCTCCAAAGTCACAAGAACGCCGGGCTCGCCAAGCCTAAAGCCAGCATAAAGAAACTGTTGACCAAAAATAGACTTACCAGTTCCAGGCCCACCAGACAAAAGCACAATATTCCGCCTCGGTATCCCACCGTAGAGTATCTCATTCATCCCGGGAATTCCCACATCAACACGATCACTCATAATGAAATCTCCAATTTTGATTGTTTCAGCATTTGTCACTAGCCAGTTTTAAATATTTTGCAAAGGGGTGTTTTAAATCTTTAAATTTATTTCACTTTTGCTGCGAATTCTTCGGAGATTTTTTGTACATTTCCAACTCTCTTTGCGAAATTGGCTTAACCTTTTTGAGCGCTTCCTCAAAGTGACGCTTGCACACTTTAACGTTTTTAACGTTTTTCTTCGCCTCATCTGGATCTTTGTTTTCCATTATGTGTTCTCTTATGGCCAGCATAACTGCTGTGTTGCAAACAGACGCCAAGTCTGCCCCGTATAGCCTTCTGTTCTCTTAGCAAGCTCTTCTATGTCTACATCTTCAGCTAGGGGTTTCTTTTTTAGGTGAATTTTGAGAATTTCTTTTCGAGCGTTAACGTCTGGCGGTGGTACGTATAGAAGCTTGTCGAATCGTCCTGGTCTAAGAAGCGCTGGATCAATTATGTCTGGCCTATTTGTAGCCGCTATAACGACAACACCTCTGAGCTCTTCAAGACCATCTATCTCAGTTAATAGTTGGCTTATCACGCGTTCAGTCACATGCGCGTCGCCATAACCTCCACCCCTTACAGGCGCGATGGAGTCAATTTCATCAAAGAATATTATGCTTGGTGCTGCCTGCTTAGCTTTTCTGAAGACTTCTCTTACGGCTCTTTCAGATTCGCCAACCTATTTGGATAGGAGTTCTGGTCCTTTAACACTTATGAAGTTGGCTTCACTTTCGTTGGCAACAGCCTTCGCCAATAATGTTTTGCCTGTTCCTGGCGGACCGTATAGGAGTATCCCCTTAGGTGGCTTAGCATCCAAATGTTCGAAAACTTCTGGATATTTTAGCGGCCATTCTACAGCTTCTTGAAGCCCACCAATGTCTTCATAGGTTACCTTTGGGACTTCTCGCACAGCAGCCGCCGGCTTTTCACCTATGGCGATTTGGGTATCCGCTGTTATTATGACTGCTGGTACTGGCGGCTGGACACTTGTAACCATTAAGTCCACTTTTCTACCCATGATCCCTACGGGAATATGGTCGCCCCTTGTAACAACTCTGCCCTCTAAAAGCTGGGCTAAATAATTCTTCGGCTCCTTCAATGCGCAAAGGCTCTGTAGGTGCAAGTGTTACACCAGCCTTTGTTCCACCCCTAACAGCTGCTTTAATGGGGTACCTTTTGCCTTCAGGTGCCCCATCAATTATAGCCTACACTTCTGGAGTGTTCGGCACTCTGATTGGTGCAGACATATTAAACTTGCATAGAATTCCTAAGATAGGGGCAAGGATAGTAAGCATTGGTGGAGCCGGAACTTTTGACGGCATCTTCTTAAGCGGAATAATTTCTGTCCTCCTCGTTTAAGTGAAGTTGACGCTACTACCCTCTTTTAGCCATCTATAGATAGTTTTCAAGGGCACGCCCAAATTCTCTGATATTTGTTTGGCACTGTATCCTTTGCTCTTTAATTCTTGCATCTGCCTTTTCTTTAGCCTTCTTTCAGCCTTATTGAATCTGGCCTTATTCTCAAAAATTACACGGTCCTCCTTGCCAAAGAGTGAAAGTGCCAACATGAAAGCTTTAAGGTAATTATATTCCCTATTAATATAGCCTATTAACTTAATGCGATAATCTTCAGCAACATATTTTCTTAACTGATTTAGCGCCTCCTCCACCATATCAAAACTTATTGAAGGCCCAAACTCAACCTCAACCATCTTACTTTCAGATTTGACCTCAATCGAGTACCTTCTGCTCATTTTGGTCACCTACATTTTAATACTGCCAAGTGCGCATGCTTATAAATTTTTCTCATTTTGAGATTTCTTTATAATGCGAAAAGCTTATATGCGCTATTCCCATATTACAAAAATGAAAAAATGAGATTACGAGGTGATCCCAATGATAACAGAAAAAGCACTCAAACTGAAAATGCTTAGACATAAAGTAACCGATCGCGGGCCTCCAATAATCTTTTCAATCTACGCTCTGCATCAAGTGTTTTACCTGCAAAATAAACGTAAAATTTTAAAATTCTCGTTCCACAAGTTTTTGTGGCGATGAGGATATGCTCCTCCTCTCATGGCTGATACGGGATGAAGAGGGGGCATACATCCGAGCCAAAAATATGCAAAACTTGAGATTTATAGGATCATCTGCATTATTATTAGCGCGATTATTAGCACGGAGAGGGCCTTCATGGCTTTGCTGTTGAACTTTGTGGCTTCTTCTGTTTTCTTGGCGTCTACAAGCTTCATGATGTAGACTGATGCTGAAAGGTTGTAGAGGAATATTATGTAAACTGATATCATCATTCTATCCGCAAATGTTAAATAACCTATTGGTGGTATGCCGCTGAGAAGGGATAAGTGGAAGGCTGCAGCTGACATCAGCGTTGTTACGCCTAAGCCTATTCTCTGACTGAAGTTTTGGGGCGATATGAAGAATGTAAGAAGTGATATCGTCGTTATCACAATTATTGGCAGTACGCTTTTGACGAAAGATGACAGCATGGGGCGCTTCAACTGTATGCTGAAAATGAACCTCGAATAGGTTTCATCCCCATAGGAGTGTTCGGTTTCTGTGGCATTGTATCCCCCTATCTCCCAACCAGCAATGTTAGCAGCCTCATCTATTGCCGAATTCTGGTCTGCAACGTAGCGTAGGTGGGATATGTCAAGCTCTTTATGCTCCAGTTCTATGGTAAGCGTATGAGTTTCAAAGGGGTATTTCGTGAAATCAAAGGTTTTTATAAAATCACCTTTAATACGGTACTCTACATAACCGCCGGTCTCATTTTCATCAATGGGTTTAAACTCTGCCACTGGACCATTGACAAACTCAAATTTCTTCACGTCTGTTAGGCTAATTTCAGAAGGGTTAAACTTGAACCATAAATAGAAGTCTAGGCGGTAGCTGCTGGCGGCTAAATCCACCTTTTCAACATTCACAAGCCAAACTCCAACATAAACTTTCGCTGGGCTTGTTTGTGGTTTGGGTTTTTCAGCCATTGTCTGCGGGGTTAGCATCAAAATTAGTGGCAGCATGAAGGCAAGCGTTACCATTAGTTGGTAGCGCTTTTTCATGACATTCACCGGTCGAGTTTCAACTCGGATATAGAACTTGATATATAAGTGTTAGGGCTGATAAACCACCTTTTTGGCATGGATTTTTATTGTTAATAAATATGTTTGTCTATTCCTAATGATACATTTTGAGGATTCGCTACCTTTATTTATATAAAACTGCATTGAATAGGTTGAGAAAGTCGGGAGACGAAGAATCATGTCGAAAAAGGCTCCATCAAAGGACGACGCGCTCGAAGCATTAGACTTCATAATTAATGTTTTGAGGGAGCATGAGAAGGATTTGGACCGCCTCATAAATGAGTTGGGCAAAATAACTGAAAGGCTTGGGGAGGCTGGAGAGCTAAGCGGCAAAATTGAAAACGTTGAAGATAGACTCACAAACCTTCAAAACGAAATTTCTAATCTTATTTCCTATCTTTCAACATCCCATGAAACGCCAAAAGCATTCGCACCACCAGCCACGCAGCCAACCGTGCAGATTCAAAAACCACAAGTCCTCGCATCTGAGGCGCGGGGTCCACCGGTCATTTTGCGATGCAAGCAGTGGGAGGATTTCCAAACCCTAGCCCGCCAAGCCCAGGCGCTTTCATTTCTATATAAGGAGGCGGAGAAAACTTTTCAGGCAGATGCCTTAAAAAACAATCAGATTATAACTTATAGTGGGGAGCTTCCAAAACCTACAGCCCTTTTGAAGAGTTGGCTTTCTAAGCAGTTGGATGTTCCTGAAGAGAAGATTCTTGAAGGTATTTTGGCTGTCGGCTAGAAGCCTTTAGGAAAGTTTGGTCTGTTTTTGTTATGTAGTAATGTTTATATATTTGCATGAGTATTAAGTCTTACGATGCAGTATGGGGCGGAGGTTGAAGGCTGAACAAAAGCAGCCAAAATCGGTTTTTCCGTTTTCGAAGCCTTCTCCTTTCTCCTCGATGACGGAAATGGCTGCTTGTTCAGCCAAAAAACAATGAAAACCCCAACTAAGCCAAAACTGAAAGAGGCAAACAAGCTTGGACGAGAACAGAAAACCCTTGGAAAGGCTTTTTGAAGAGTTCGCAAAGTTCGAGAAAACCATGGAGGAGCTGCGCTTCCTAAAGCTGGTGGCTCAAAACCTCAAAAGCTTTAGGAAAATGCTAAGCTTCAGAAAATACGATTAGCCACGGGCAAAAGTAAAGCCTTTAAGCATTGTTGGCACTATCCTTTTAGACTGGAAATGGAGCCAAAGCGTGGAGAAATTTTCTTCTTCAACACTTTGACGCGGAAGAAGGAGAAGTTTGTTCCACTGGAAGAGGGCAAAGTTAAGATTTACACTTGTGGTCCAACAGTTTATGATTATGCCCACATCGGAAACTTTAGGACTTTCGTTTTTCAAGACTTGTTGAGAAGATGGCTGGAGTACAGAGGTTTTAGGGTAATACAGGTTATGAATATTACCGATGTTGATGACAAAACAATTAGGGGAGCCAGAAAAAGGAACATTCCATTAAGGGAATACACAGACTATTATATGAAGGCGTTTTTTGAAGATATTGAGGCGTTAAACCTCGAAAAGGCTGAGTATTATCCTAGGGCTACTGAGCACATTCCTGAAATGGTTGAGTTGATTAAGAGGCTTATGGAGAAGGGTTACGCTTACAGAGGCGAAGATGGCTCCATTTACTATGATATTTCAAAGTTTAAGGATTATGGGAAACTTTCAAAGTTGAAGATTGAGGAGTTGAAGCCCGGCGCCAGAGTGAAGGTGGACGAGTATGGGAAGGAGGAAGCCCGCGACTTTGCCCTCTGGAAGGCTTGGGACGAGGAGGACGGCGACGTTTTTTGGGAAACAGAAATTGGCAAGGGCAGACCGGGATGGCACATTGAATGTTCAACCATGGCTATGAAATATTTAGGCGAAACCATAGACATTCACAGTGGAGGCGTCGACCTAATCTTCCCACATCACGAGAATGAGATTGCCCAGAGTGAGGCTGCCACTGGCAAGCCCTTTGCCCGCTACTGGCTCCATTCTGAGCATTTGCTTGTCGAGGGCAAGCGCATGGCTAAAAGATATGGCAACTTTTACACTTTAAGGGATTTAATAGGGAAAGGCTATGACCCTAAGGCTATACGCTATTTGCTTATGTCAACCCATTACAGGCAACAATTAAACTTCACTTTTGAGGGGCTTGAGGGGGCGAAAGGTGCCGTTGACCGCCTAACAACTTTTGTTAGGAGACTGTTAGAAGCGGATGGTGTGGGCTGCGACGAAGAAATAAAACGCTTGATGACTGATGTGCAAAAGCGTTTTGAAAGCGCCATGGATGACGACCTAAACATAAGCGTGGCTTTGGCTGCTCTCTTCGACTTCGTTAGGGACGTGAATAAGCTTATGGACGAGAATAAGCTGAGCCGACGAGAAGCCGAAGAAGTTTATGGCTTGATGATGAAGTTTGACAAAGTTTTGGGAGTTATAGGAGAAATTAAAGCTGAAGAAAAGCTGCCCCCAGAGGCTGAGGAGCTGATTAAAAGGAGGGAGGAAGCCAGAAAAGCCAAGGATTGGGCGACCGCTGACAGAATTAGGGAGCAGCTTAGGGCTATGGGCATAATATTGGAGGACACGCCTCAAGGGGTTAAGTGGCGAATAGAAAAGCGTTAGAGACAATGCGGTCTTGCACTTTTGTTTTCGAAATTGTTATTAAGGGTTGTTGGCTTTTCTGCTTTTGTTATGAGCCCGGCTCGAAGAGGTGAAATTAGGACAATGGGTGGTGATGATGGTGAAAAGCCGGAATATAGAGTTTTCAAGTGTTGGCGAGTCTTCGAGCTGGGCTCTTCTTAGCAATGAAGAGATTTTAACTCTTCCAGTTGAGGAGCTTCTTAAGCGTTTAAATACTTCTTTGGCTGGGCTTTCTTCCGAGGATGCGGAAGAGCGTCTAAGGGTATTTGGCTACAATGAGCTTGTTAAGCGAAAGAGGAGAGCAGCCATTATCGATTTCCTCTACCATTTCAAAAGCCCGTTAATAGTTATCCTTCTTGTGGCTGGGTTGATTTCAGGCTTTTTTGGGGAGGTTGCAAACGCCATAATAATATTTGTTATAGTGACGTTCAGCGTTGTCCTAGACTTTTATCAAGAGTCTAAGGCTGAAAGGGCAGCGGAGATGCTTAAGCGAAGAGTGGCGACGACAGCCACTGTTTTAAGGGATGGCGTTAAACGGGAGGTTAGGCTTGCTGAAATCGTCCCCGGCGACATTATAAACCTTTCAGCAGGCGACATTGTGCCTGCAGATGCCCGGGTTATAACCGCCAAAGATTTGTTTGTGAACCAGTCCGCATTGACTGGTGAGTCTTTCCCTGTTGAGAAGATCGCTTCGCCGTTGAAATCTTTTGAGCCTTCGATAACGGAGTGGAGTAACTACCTTTTTATGGGCACTTCTGTTGTGAGCGGAACAGCAACGGCTGTTGTTGTGAAGACTGGAAGCCTAACGGAGTATGGGAAAATTGCCAAGAAGCTTGTGGAAAGGGAGGCTGAAACCGAGTTTCAAAGGGGGATTCGGAGTTTCGGCTATATGATAATGCAGGTGACTTTCCTACTGGTCATATTTGTGTTTTTCATTAACGCCCTTTACATGCGAAGCGTTTTGGACTCGCTTCTTTTCGCTGTGGCTTTGGCTGTGGGCTTAACGCCAGAACTCTTGCCCATGATAATTTCAATTAACCTTTCCAAAGGCGCCATTGCTATGGCCAAGAGGGGCGTTATTGTGAAGCGTTTAGCCTCCATACAAAATTTTGGAAGCATGGATGTCCTATGCACGGATAAAACTGGAACCCTAACGGAGAACAGGATAAGGCTTGTTCTTCATGTTGACATTAATGGTGATGAAAGCGAGAAGATTTTGCTTTATTCTTATCTTAACAGTTACTTCCAAACGGGATTGAAAAGCCCCTTGGACGAGGCGATATTGAATTTTAGGAATATTGATGTTAAAGATTATCGGAAAATTGACGAAGTGCCATTTGATTTTGTACGTAAGCGCTTATCCGTTGTGTTAGAATATCAAAACCAACGCTTTATGATCACTAAGGGAGCCCCAGAGGAAGTTGCCAAAGTCTGTGCTTACTATGAAATTGGAGACATCATAGCTGACATAACCGACGAGGTGCGCGGAAAAATTGAGCAAAAATATGTTGAGCTTAGCGCCGAAGGCTACAGGGTTTTAGGCGTATCCTACAAGCGTCTAAGGGAAGACAAGCCCGTTTATGCTGCTAGCGACGAGAGGGAAATGGTGTTCTTGGGCTTTATTGCCTTCCTTGACCCACCTAAGGAAACGGCTAAGGAGTCGCTTCAGCTTTTGAAAAGCGCTGGCGTAGAACTGAAAATTTTAACAGGCGACAATGAACTTGTAACTAGAAAGGTTTGCGAATACTTGGGCTTTGAAATAAAGGGAATCGTCACCGGAAGCGAAATTGCCCAAATGCATGATGACGCCCTTGCAAGGGTTGTTGAGGAGGCAAACGTTTTCTGCAGAGTGACACCGGCGCAGAAAGACCGCATAATAAACGCTTTGAGGAATAATGGTCATGTTGTAGGGTTTTTGGGCGACGGGATAAATGATGCGCCATCCCTTAGAAGTGCAGATGTTGGCATATCTGTGAACAATGCTGTTGACGTTGCAAAGGAATCCGCAGACATAATCCTTTTACAGAACAATTTGATGGTGCTCCACGACGGTGTCTTAGAGGGAAGAAAAACCTTCGGCAACACCATGAAGTATATCATGATGGGCGTCAGCTCAAATTTTGGAAACATGTTCAGCGTTGCCGGGGCATCCCTGTTTCTGCCATTTTTGCCAATGCTGCCGATACAAATACTTCTTAACAACCTTCTCTATGACTTTTCACAGTCAGCAATACCTACGGATGAGGTTGACCAAGAATACATTGAAAAGCCTAAAAGATGGGACATACACTTCATCAGAAGGTTTATGGTGTTTTTGGGTCCGGTTAGCTCCCTCTTCGACTTCCTAACATTCTTTATTATGCTTTTCGCCTTCAAAGCCTCTGAGCCGTTGTTCCAAACAGCATGGTTTATTGAATCCCTCTCCTCGCAAACCCTTGTAATTTTTGTCATTAGGACAAGGAAGTCGCCCTTCTGGAGAAGCAAGCCAAGCAAGCCCCTACTATTAAGCAGCATAGCAATAATTGCGTTTGCATCAATAATGCCATACACACCTTTAGGAACAATTTTCAGGTTTGCAGAGCCTCCAGCAGCCTTCTTCATAGCCCTAGCCGCAATTCTAAGCTCATATTTGGCTTTAGCTGAAGTTGTTAAAAGATGGTTTTATAAGAGGTATGGCTATAGGCTTGAGCAAACTCTGATACCGCCAAGAAAAATTGGCATTTACCTGAGCAAAACTGCCAAACTTGTGCAGAACATGGTTGCCGTAATATGCCTACGCTTTGAAAGTGAGTTTTCAATAGACTCCCTCATGGAAGATTTAAAGGTGTGCTTGGGCTATCCATTGGATGCAGAGCAGATTTTCCGCAATTTAAACCATCTGCGCCGAGGCGGATTAATCAGCATAAATTGGCACGAGAGAACCGTTAAGCGGGAAAAGGCCATGAAAGAATATGTGACGAAACATGTGATGGGCGAGTTGTGGCCAAAAATAGTTGGTGACTGGCAGAGGGCAAGCGAAATTTTAAAAGCCAAATATGGAAGGCTTAACAGCGAATACTTGGAGCTTTTAAATAAGCAAATTTACCCTAAGGCTTAATTGATTGGCAAGGCTCCTTTCCATGCAGGTTCCATTCTATTGTGGCGTATTTTCCACTACAAAGCTTTTCGGCTAGCTCCCTCTCGTACTTTGTTAAATCGCCGCTCTTTTCAAGCCTTACCCTTAACGCTTTTTGGAAACCTTCAATTAGGGCTTCGAGCACTGTGGCGTGGGGGATTTCCTTTCCAAGCTCCGCCCTTATCGAGGTTATCTTGTTTTTTGCTATGCCAACAACTTCCATGCATGTTTTTGCCCATGGAACTCTTAGGAAGGTGAACATCCTTTCAAGGTTGACGTCAACGAGTATTGTGCCGTGTTGTAGGACGACGTCGGATTTATGGTACTGGGCGCTTCCAGAAATTTTCCGCCCACCTATTGTTAGGTTTGGGCAAGTCCTCGCGTCGCCCTCGTTGAAGTCCGCCTTCAATCCGAGAATTTTTAGGGCTTCTACTATGCCAGCATAAATTTTTGCGTAAACTTCCGTTATGTCCCTGGCGCCCAAATCATCCTTGCTTGCAACTACGCTGTAGGTTATTTCGCCATCGGCGTCGTGGTAAACTGTGCCTCCACCAGTTATCCGCCTAACAACATCAACGCTATGCCTCTGACAGTTTTCCAGGTAAACCTCATTCTCCACCCTTTGAAATCGCCCAATAGAGACAGCCGAAGGATTCCAACGGTAAAACCTTACAGTGTTAGGCGCCAACCCTCTTATTCTTGCTTCCAGTACCGCCTCATCAGTAGCCATATTCATGTAAGCGTTATGCGTCTCAAACTTTAGCAGTCTCCAACCAGCCATTTCCAGCAAACTCAAACTAACACCAGTCTTAAAGGTGTTTCCCTTATTTAGAAAATTTTGCTTTGGAGTCTTTCCAAGCCAATAGCCGCCTAGCCCCCTCTATATTTTGCTTTTATGCCACGTTCAGTTTAAATATTAGATGTGCGATTACACGTAGCGAGAGGAAAAAGTAGACTATGGGTTCAAAGTCTCCAAGAGGCGAATTCGCCGCAAGACAACTCGTCGAAAAACGGAAGAAGTTCCGTTGGAGTAGCAGGTACTATAAAAGGCGAATGTTAGGTTTAGATGTTAAGGCTGACCCCCTTGAAGGGGCCCCAATGGCAAGAGGCATAGTCCTCGAAAAGGTGGGCGTTGAAAGCAAACAGCCCAACAGCGCCATAAGAAAATGCGTCCGAGTTCAGCTAATTAAGAATGGTAAGGTTATTACTGCTTTTCTGCCTGGAGACGGAGCCCTAAACGTTGTAGACGAGCATGACGAGGTAATAGTTGAAGGCATCGGAGGCTCTCGTGGGAGGAGTATGGGCGACATCCCGGGCGTCCGTTGGAAGGTCATAATGGTTAATGGCGTTTCATTGAAGGAGCTTGTGCTTGGTAGGAAGCAGAAGCCAATGCGGTGATGAAGAATGAGCAAGGAACAGAAAGAACAAAAAGAGGCAAAAGAAACGGAACAGAAGAAGGCTGAGCGGAAAGCCGAGGAAGAGAAGGAGATAAAACTTTTCGGAAAATGGAGCTTCAAAGAAGTCGAGGTTAGAGACCCGGGATTAAAGAGGTACATATCGCTTAAACCTGTTGTCGTACCCCACAGCATGGGACGCCACGAGCACAAACGCTTCGGAAAGGCAAACGTCAACATTGTGGAAAGGCTCGTAAACAACCTTATGCGTCCCGGAAAAAATGCTGGGAAAAAGGCTAAAGCTATAAACATTGTTAAGCATGCCTTCGAAATAATCTACTTGCGAACTGGAAGGAACCCAATAGAAGTTCTCGTTAGGGCTGTTGAGAACTCCGCCCCATGCGAGGACACTACAAGAATCGCTTATGGTGGCATAGTCTACCACTTATCAGTGGACGTCTCACCCCAGAGAAGGGTTGACTTAGCCTTAAGATACATATGCGAGGGAGCCCGCCAAGCGGCAATGCATAATCCACGCTCAATTGAGGAGTGCCTAGCAGAAGAGCTTATTCTAGCGGCGAACAACGACATGAAAAGTTATGCGGTTTCAAAACGCCACGAGCTTGAAAGGATAGCCATGGCTTCAAGATAGCCATTGCCACTGCCACTTTCAGCCTATTTTGTGTGGATTTCAACAACATCCCCATCCTCAAGGGCGAAATTAGCCCCAACCTTTTGAGGACTGAAAACGAGGCGTTTAGCCCAAACCCTTGCGTAAGCAAACTTCTCGCTGAAGTCGCTGTGGATACTCTTAGCCAAATCATAAACCGTTGAGCCCCTCTTCAAAACGAAGGGTTTATCCGAAAAGTCTCGCTCTCCAGGCTCCTTAGTGTAGACACGAATCAAATCCAAACTTTTGAATAGGGCTTCACCAATTTTATTTAAGCCCACCCCGGTTTTGCATGAAGCGGCAATTATTGGAAGTTGACCACTAACATAACCCTCCAAAGTTTTCAGTTTTGCCTCAGAGCCTTTTACATCGCATTTGTTTGCAACTATTATAGCCGGCTTGTAGGCTGTGCTTCCGAAGATGGCGTCTTCAACATCGTCTAATGTGGCTTCGCCGTAAATCTTCACAACAGCATCCATAACCCTATAACTTTTTAGAAGCTCCTCCACATCCCTAAAAGTGCAGTCCAAAAGCCCACCAAAAACGATTATCCGTAAGCCGGCGCCCATAAACTTCCTTTCAATCTCAACCCGCGCCTTAGGCTTGCTCACAAGTATCCTCGTCCTCTCCAACTCCCCAAGAATTGTGGACAACTGCCAAACAGGGTCTTGCACCAAATCCACCATTAGGATTAAGCCGTCAGCATTCCTAGCCAAAGCCAAAGTTTGAAGACCCCAAGCCCTTCCATCTGCAGCCCCTTCCATCAAGGCTGGAGCCTCAACAAGCTGGAACTGAATATCCTCGTAGGGAAGCATTCCAGGAACAGGCTCCTTAGTTGTGTAAGGTGTTGGCGAAACCTCAACCTTCGCGTTTGTAGTAGCCGCCAAAAGACTGCTCTTCCCAACATTTGTCAAGCCCAAAATGACTATTTGGGCTGCTCCTTCCTTCTCTACGAAAAATTTTGGTCCACCCCTGCCAGCCTTCCGCCGCTTTCCCTCCTCAATCTCTCTCCGCAGAACAGCCATCTGCTTCTTAACTTGGGCACATAGCTTGGCGGTTCCCTTATGCTTTGGCACAAGGCTTAGAAACTCCTGCATAAGCTGAAGCTTCTCTATAGGATTTCTTGCAGCTGAAACCTCAGCCCACTTACGCTTGGCTTCCGCGGGCAAGTTTGTAGGCATAAACCCTTACGCTTCCCAAAAACTATTGAAAAATGAACGCTAATATCCATTTCGAAAAGAATGCCTAACAACCTTTCAACTCCCCGCAGACACAACAACAGAAATCACTAAGGAAGGATGGGGAAAATCAGCCTTTGCTAAAAGCCATTTTCTAGGGGAGTTTGCCGGAAACTAGAGAGGGATAATATATTTGCTAAGCCGAACCAGCAAAATATGCCACACAAAAACCTTAAAAAAGGGCTGGTCAATTTTGCAGTTCTTCGCCTGAAGCAAAATTGACACGTGCCTTCATGGAAGAATAGACATCAAAAGATTCACAATTCTCCCAGCTGCAGCCTCAACTTCCCCAGATAAGCCTTCACCAAAATCTGTTTCTTTAGGCTCTATCAAAAGTAGGGCTATTTTTGCCTCTAATGTTTTGGAGAGGTAGTCACAAAAAACCCTAAGCGGAAGTATATGCGTGGAAATGGCTGGAAAAACCTTGAGGTGTTCGGGCTTTACAAGCCTACAGTTGCCTGGCTCCAAACCCATAACTGCAGCGTCAATGAGCAGAACATGTGTTGGCCTAAAGTCCAAAATCTGTTGAATAAAACTTTCAGGAACAGTTTCGCATTCAATCAGCAAAACTTTTTCAGAGACTTTTCCATGCAAGTCATGGACGATCTTCACGCCGACAAAGTCGTCCATGCGGATGGGGTTGCCAACGCCAGCGACAACAACCCTTTCCGCGTTAGAGAGCCATTCCCTAAGCTTTTTCTCGAAGGAACCTTCCACAGACAAAAGGGTTTCTCCAAAAATGAAATGGGAAAATGGGAGCTGTTTAGGGTTTATCTCTGCACCGTCTTTACGAGTTTTCCTTCGTGGTTATAGATTTCAACGGTTAGTGGCAGCTGTCCAAAAGCATAGTGGGTGGCACAACCAAAGCATGGGTCATAAGCCCTAAAAGCCATCTCCACCATGTTAAGCAAGCCTTGGTCAACCTTGCTGCCGTGAATCAAGCCCTTAGCAGCGTTCCGAACAGACATGTTAATTGAAGGCGCATTATTAACAGTAGCCACAATCAAGTTGACATCCTTAACAAGCGCGTTCTCATCCAAAACATAGTGGTGAATCAACGTACCCCTAGCAGCCTCAACAACGCCAACGCCTTCGCCGGGCTTGCCAGGCTTATTCCTCACATTAGTGCTCGTTATCTCTGGGTCCTTAACAAGCTCAACAGCCCTCTCAGCAGCATATAAAAGCTCAATGAGCCTAGCCCAATGATAAGCCAAAGTGAAGTGCACCGGTTTCCCGCCTAGAGTGGCGTACATTCGCTCGTATTCCTCTTGAGCTAAGGGCGTAGCCATACCCTCAGCTGCATTAAGCCTTCCAAGGGGTCCAACACGATAAACGCCGCTGTCTGTACCATCAACAAAGCCCTTCCAGCCAACCTTCTTTAAATACGGCTGCTTTACATAAGTCCATAGCTCCACATGCTCGGCGATGTGCTCCAAATAATCCTTAGCCTCAAACTTGGCGAACTCCTTGCCGTCTGGGGTTACAACGCGTATTTTGCCGTCGTAAAAGTTCACCTTGTTGTGCTCGTCCACCAAACCCATATAATAGGTGCGCAGTGTGTAGGCTTCACTCTTAATTAGCTCCACATACTTGGTGTTTTTCAAGACAATGTCGTGGAAAAGCTTCAGTGAAAACTTTGCAAAGTCAACAGCAGAGGTAACCATCTTCTCAATTTCTTGGCGGTTCTCCTCGCTTAGAGGCTTTGATATGCCGCCCGGCAACCCGCAAACTGGGTGGGTAGCCTTTCCACCTATAAGCTCGACAATTCTCTGGCCATAAGCCCTATGCTTAATAACCTCTTTGGCAACATCCAAGCCAGCCTTCTCAATAACGCCTAAAATGTTCCGTTTTTCTGGTGGCGCATCTGGTCCAACAACAAAGTCTGGTCCGCCCAAATAGTAAAAATGCAACGTATGGTCGTAAATGAAGTAGCCACAATACATTAGCTCACGCAATTTCTTGGCTGGTTCCGGCGGCTCCACGTTAAAGGCGGCATCCAAAGCCTTTGTTCCAGCCATATGATGGGCAACTGGACAAACTCCGCAAATTCTGCTGGTTAAGAGTGGCATATCCTCGGCTTTGCGTCCAATACAAAACTTCTCGAAACCGCGGAGCTCTGGAATCTGTAGGTAGGCATTTTCCACCTCGCCAGCATCGTTTAGGAATATTGCTATTTTGCCGTGGCCCTCAAGTCTTGTTATTGGGTCTATGATTATCTCTTTCATTCGCGGATCACCTTCCTCCTCAAAATTGAGGCTGGCAAAGCATACATGTAGAAGGTTCCAACGGGATCCTTAATCTGGTCGATTAGCTTTTCAACCTCTTCTTCAGTGTATTTCTCCTTCTCCTCCTCCAACCCAAGTATCGAAGCCAAAGCACTAATCATGGCGGCGCCCTGCTCCGGAACGTTGGGACATGGACCACCACAACCAGTGCATGGCATGTCAACCTTCAAGCATCTGGCGCCACAACCACCCCTCGTGGCTGGACCCATGCAGAGGATTCCCTGTTCCAATAGGCACCTTTCAGGGTCGGGAGCCTTCTCGTAAACGCGGTATATCCGCGATATCTTCTTGTTCTCCTTCTTCTTCGGACACTCGTCACAAACAGATTTTAAAGGCGCCAAAACAGAGCCTTTTGGCGGAAGCTCGCCCTTAGCTATGGCTTCTAGGGCGAAGAGTGTGCGCTCCACCGCTGGCGGGCAGCCGGGAACATAATAGTCAACGTCCACCGTCTGGTCGAGAGTTCTCACAGTGTCGTAGAATTCTGGAATTTCCAATTCGCCCTCCTTAACATGAACTTTTGGCTGTGGGGAAACCTTGTTGGGATTATCCGTCGAAAAGGTTTGAGCATAGACTTTTTCGAAGATTTCCTCCTTGTTGTGCAGATTAGCCAGCCCTGGAACACCACCAAGATGGGCACATGCACCATAAGCTACGAGAATCTTCGACTTTTGCCTTAGAAGCTTTGCCATGTGCTCTTGTTCGCTGTTTCGGATTCCACCATTAAAGAAGCAAACGTCAATGTATTTGTCAGGCATGTTTTCCACGTCTTTATATTTTATGTCCATGGCTACGGGCCAAAACACTATATCTGCGATTTGCACTACATCCAAGATTTTCTCGTTAATGTCCAAAACAGCGATTTCACATCCGCCGCAGCTTGCAGCCCAGTAGAAGGCGAATTTCAATTTTTGCTTTGCCATGACCCATCTCCTCATTTAATCTGGTTTAATAATTCTGTTGGCTTAACTCTAAGCTCGTTTAGGGCTAATTCCTCTGGCGGTAAGCCCATGGCTAAGCCTAAAAGCTGTGGGTAGTGGAGAATTGGCATGTTGAATTTTTCGTTGAAGGCTCTCTCTATGCGGGGCTGGTTTAGGTCGAACATTATATGGCAGAAGGGACAAACAGTTATAAGCGCTTGGGCGCCAACAGCCCTAACATGGTCAAGCTTTTCCTTAGCCATCTGGAAGGGCACGTCCTCATTAACGCCTATTATTGGGTTGCCGCAGCACTCGGTTTCATCCATATAGTCTAGGCATTCGGCGCCAGTCAGCCTAATCAGCTCCTTAAGGGTTGTTGGGTTTTCAGGGTCATCCCGTCCCACATACTTGCGGGGTCTTAGAACATGGCATCCGCTGTGCTGGGCTACGCGAATACCAGCCAAAGGCTTTGTTACAGTATCCTTTATCTTCTCGTATCCAACGTCCTCTGAAAGCACATAGATTAGGTGTTTAACTTCTATTGTGCCCTTAAACTCCATGCCAACCTCTTTCAAATAGCCGTTAATCTTCTCGCGAAGCTTCTTATCCTCTTTTAACAGTTTATTGGTTTCGTTTAGGCTGCAGAAGCACCCGTTACAGAGGGTCATTATTGGTAAGCCAACTTTTTCAGCTATGCATAGGTTTCTCGCCGCCAACGTCAACATCAATTCGTGGTTTATAACGTCCATTGGGTAGCCACAACAGTTGTATTCTGGCATTTCCACAATCTCAACGCCAAGCTTGGCGAGGACTTTTCTGGCGGATATCTCGTAGCTTGAAAGCCTATATGGAATTACACAGCCGGGAAACAACAAATATTTTGGGTTGCTCATTTGCTCTCCACCTTCGCAAAAGTTTGAACCTTCTCAAGCAAGCCTGCCGAACCAGTAACCTCAAAAATTTTCATAACTTCCTTCACGTTTGGCTTTGGCAGTGGCGGCAGTCCCTGCTCAACCCTTTTCTGAAGCCTTGACTCTGGAATCTCGTAGACGAAACCGCTTTTCATGAGGTTTGTGGCTAACTCCTTGTAAACTAGTGGAAGAATGTTTTTATCTGCAACAGCCATGTTCCGCAAAACGCGCACTATGCCGGCAATTTCAACACCTTGGGGGCAATGGTCCACACACGTGAAGCATGATGAGCATAGCCACAAGGCTTTATCCAGCAGAAGCCTATCCTTCAAGCCTAATTGGACCATGCGGGCTATTCTGCGTGGTCTGTAAAACTCGCTGAATCTTGCTATGGGGCAGTCAGCCGTGCATGTGCCACATTGGAAGCAGACCATCACCTTTTCTGCGCCGTGCATCTTGCTCATTTTATACTTGAACCTGGGGTCAAGCTCCTCAGCCCTAATCACTGGAGGAACGTATTCGCGGGCTTCACTTTTTGTTTCGCTCATTTCCTCTCCTCCATTTTCAACGGGTTCGGACCAAGCTTCTTAATCTGTTCAACCATGTCTCGGACAACGGCTGCAAATTTGTCTCCCTCGCTGGCGGAGACCCATTCCAGCCGCACACGTTCGGGTTCTATCCCAAAATCTTTAAGCACCCTCTTTAATAGCGTTACCCTCCTCAAAGCCTTAAAATTACCACTAAGGTAATGGCAGTCGGATGGAAGGTGGCAACCAGCCAACAAAACACCGTCAGCTCCATTTTTCAGGGCTTCTAGTATGAAGGCTGGGTCTATTCTTCCACTACACATGACGCGGATAACACGGATGTTTGGCGGGTATTGGATTCGGCTTACACCAGCCAAGTCTGCACCAGCATAGGCACACCAGTTGCATAGGAAACCAACAATCTTTGGTTCAAAATCCTTTTGGGCTTCGCTCATTTGGCAGCCACCTCCATCTCCTTCAAGACAGCCCTAACCTGGGCAAGAATCTCCTCAGTTGTGAAGTGTCCAAGGGTTATGGCTTTTGTTGGGCATGCTGTTCCGCAGACTCCGCAGCCCTTGCATAAGGCTTCAATCACGTGGGCAACCACTTTGCCATCTTTCTCCTTCATCTCAATCGCGCTGTAGGGGCATAGAAATTCACAGATTCTGCATCCACTACATAAATCTTCATCTACACTTGCCACGATTCCTTCCATCTCAAGGGCTTTCTTCGAAAGTATTGTGGCTGCTCTTGCTGCGGCTGCACATGCTTGGGAAATGCTCTCCTCAATATATTTTGGCGAGTGAGCCATTCCGCATAGGAAGACGCCGTCCGTCTGGAAGTCCACTGGGCGAAGCTTCATGTGCGCCTCCAAGAAGAAGCCATCCTTTGTCAATGGCACTTTTAGCATTTCGGCTATGCGCTTATTGTCCGGGTTCGGGATGGTGGCAGCACTTAAAATGACGTAGTCTGGCTCCAACTGAACCTCTTGCTTTAATACCGGCTCGTAGAAGGAGACTTTAAGCTTTCCGCCTTCATTTGTGACTTTTGGCTTGCGTTCGTCTGAATAGTTTATGAAGATGACACCTTTTGCTGCTGCCTCCCGATAGTACTCCTCCTTAAAGCCGTAACTCCTAACATCCTTGTAAAGGACGTAAACATCAGCGTCTGGGCTAAGCTCCTTAATTTTCAGCGCGTTTTTGATGGCTTGCCCACAGCATATGCGCGCACAGTTGGGGCGCTCCTCGTTCCTTGCGCCAACGCATTGAATCATAATAACCTTTTTGGCTTTGAACTCGCCTTTGGCAATTTTCTCCTCCAACTCGTGCTGGGTCATGACTCTGGGGTCTTCGCCATACAAGTATTCTTTTGGCTTATACTCAACGGCACCAGTTGCAACAATAACTACGCCATGCTCCACCAGTTTTTCCTCGCCGTTGCTCAGCCTTATTTTTGATTTGAAGTTGCCGATGAAACCGCTTACCTCCACAACCTCCGCGCCTAAATAAACGTGGATAAGCTTGTTTTCCATAACAGCCTTAACAAGCCTTTTCAAGTGCACCTGTGGGTCTTCGCCCTCAAGCAAGTAATAGATTTTCCTTAAGTGTCCGCCAAGCTCTTTTTCGCGTTCAACAAGGTGAACCTCAAAGCCTTGATTGGCTAATTCTAGTGCTGCGGTCATTCCTGAGACCCCGCCACCAATTACAAGTCCTGCTGGAGTGACATTGACTGTTGGGTTTTTCAACGGTTTTAGAAGCCTCGCCTTAGCGACGACGGAGCGGACGAGGTCTTTTGCTTTTTCTGTTGCCGCGTCCGGCTCGTGCATATGAACCCAGCTGCACTGGTCTCGGATGTTTGCCATCTCAAAGAGGTATGGGTTTAGGCCAGCCTCTCGGAGGGTTTCTCTGAAAAGCGGTTCATGGGTTCTTGGTGTGCATGAAGCTACAACAACACGGTTTAGGTTGTACTCCTTAATCTTCTCCCTAATCCGCTTCTGGGTGTCATCCGAACAAGTGTAAAGGTTGTCCTCGGCATAAACAACATTTGGAAGTTTTTTGGCATATTCTACAACTTCTGGAACCCGCACTATTCCGCCAATGTTTATGCCACAGTGGCATATGAAAACGCCTATGCGGGGCTCTTCTTGGCTAACGTCCCGTTCTGGCGGATACTCCTTCACAGTTATGAGCTTGCCACGTTCTGGGGCTATTATTGCCATGGCTTTCGCCGCGGCGCCACTTGCTTGAGCAACACTTTCCGGAATATCCTTAGGCGAGCTGAAGGCTCCGCAAACGTATATGCCTGGCTTTGAGGTTTCCAGCGGTGTGAAGGTATTGGTTTCGCAGAAGCGGTACTTGTTGAGCTTTATGCCAAAAGCCTTGGCTAGTTTTTCCACGTCCTTTGGCGGCTGCATTCCAGTGGAGAGCACAACCATGTCGAACTCCTCAACCCATGGAGTTTCATCCTCTCCAACATAGTGCACAAGCAAGTTGCCGGTCGCTGGGTCTTCGGTTATGCTAGCAACCCTTGAACGCACAAAACGGATGCCATACTCCTCCTGAGCCCGCTTATAATAGGCGTCAAACTCCTTCCCATAAGCCCTAATATCCATATAGAAAATTGTGCAGTCCAACTTTGTTGGCACGTGTTCTTTGGCTATAATGGCTTCCTTAATGCTGTACATGCAACAAGCAGCAGAACAATAATTGTTCCCAAGCTGAGCATCCCGAGAACCAACACACTGAATAAAGGCAATTTTTCGTGGAATCTCACCGTCAGAAGGCCTCAAAACAATTCCGCCGTAGGGTCCAGAAGCGCTTAGTATGCGTTCGAACTCTATGCTTGTCACAACATTTGCATAACGTCCGTAACCGTACTCGCTCTTAAGCCGCGCATCAAAGGGTTCAAAACCGGGAGCCAAAATCACGGCGCCAACATTTAGAACGATTTCGCTGTCTTTTTGGTCGTATTCAACGGCGTTCGCCTTACAAACCTCTTGGCATGTTCTACAACCAATGCATTTTTCGCGGTCTATTTTGAAGCGAAGTGGAACCGCTTGCGGAAATTCGACGTAGACGGCGCTTCTGTCTGTCAAGCCCTTATTGTAGGTGTCTATGGCTTCAACGGGGCATTTTTGTGCACAAAGCCCGCAACCATTACATTTTTCCTCGTTTATGTAGCGGCTTCTTTTTCGAATCTTCACTTCGAAGTTTCCAGCCTCGCCGCTTAAGCCCAATACTTCGCTGTTCGTAATCAAGGAAATGTTGGGATGCCTCCCAGCAGCAACAAGCTTAGGAGCCAAAATACACATTGAACAGTCATTTGTTGGGAAAGTCTTGTCCAATTGAGCCATAACACCGCCGATGCTGGGCGACTGGTCAACCATGTACACTTTAAAGCCTGAATCAGCCAAGTCTAAGGCTGCCTGTATTCCAGCAACGCCTCCGCCTACAACAAGAACTGCTCCTACTTTTCCTTCAGCCATCTTTTATCGCACCTCTAAAGCCTTATACAACGGCGTGTAACCTTCAACATGGTCCAAGGCTATCATACCCTTCCGTCGCATGTTAGTCATGTGCCTCAAAACGGCAGAGGGCTTAATCCCAAGAATTTGGGCTAACTCCTTAACAGAGCGTGGCTTAACCCTTGTCAAGTAGTGAATTTTATAGCGGATGAACTCAGCCCTAACAACGTCGTCCAATAAGGCGTTAAACTCTTCTTCTGATATTTTCACGCCGTAAGCGTTCATGAATTCTGTTAGCTCTTCTTCTCTCCCCAGTAAAACGCGGAGTCTAAAGGCTGAGGCTGCCTCCTTAGCCGCTGTGAGGTTAGCTAAAAGCTCCTCCTTCCCAAGTGGAGAGTTTCCAAGCTTCCAAACTTCTTCTGAAAACTCCTTGGCATAGTGGCTGAAGCCTTTATACTCCAAAGGTGAAACTAGAAGAAGCTTCAACCTTTCAGGCTCAAGTCCAGCCAAAGCCAACAGTTTCTTCAACATTTTAACTGCTCGTTCGGCGTGGAGGTTTCCGTCGACAAAGTGGCAGTCTGGAGGCTTGCATCCGACAAGTAAGATGCCATCCGCCCCATTAATGAAGGTTTCAAGAACAAGTGCCGGGTCCATCCTTCCAACACACATAACACGGATAATATTAACGTTGTATGGAACACGCATCTCCTCCTCACAGAAAGCCCAGTTGCACATGAAACAAACAATTTTTGGCGGGTTAGAGGATTCCATTTCCATTTCACCTCTCCAAGGCTGTCAAAACCATGGTCAGAATCTGCTCATTGGAAAGCTTCTTCATGGTTATGGCTTGTTCTGGGCATCTTGCAGCACATAGGCCGCAGCCCTTGCAAAGCTCCTCGTTTACTTGGGCTACACCCTTCTCATTCTTTTTGATGGCGCCAACTGGGCATATTACTGCGCAGACGTTGCAGCCAACACACTTGCCCTCATCAACAACAGCCTTGTCACCCTCGCACAAGCCCATGCTTGCAAGGCACTCGGCACACGGTCCACATCCCAGACAGCGGAAAGCCTCAAATCTGGCTTGGCGCTTCAGCTTTTCAAGGTATTCCCTTGCCTCCTCAAAGCTTAGGTGGGGCTTCTCTATTGGCGCATCATATCTGCGCTCCTTCTTTTCCAAAAGCCGCCAGTCCTTAACCCAGGTGGTCTCCTCAATCTTCTCCTCTTCCCTATCCTTTCGCAGATCCTCGCCCCTCAAATAACGGTGTATGGAAACGGCTGCGCGTTTTCCAGCGCCAACAGCCTCAATGATGCTTGCCGGACCAGTGGCAACATCCCCACCGGCGAAAACTCCTGGAATGTTGGTTTCAAGGGTTAGTGGGTCAACCTGCAATGGTGGTCCCCGCTTTTCCTTGCTTATAAGTTCTGGTGGCAAGACTGATGTTTCAACCATCTGTCCCAAGGCTGGAATAACCATGTCCACCTCATACTGGTGTTCTGAGAAGGCTATTGGGATTGGGCGTCTCCTTCCGCTCTCGTCTGGCTCACCGAGGCGCATTCTTAGGCACTCGACAGCCTTAACCCTTCCATTCTCGCCAATAATTTGCTTTGGAGCCACCAAGAAATAGAACTTTATCCCGTCCTTCTCGGCTAGCTCCACCTCGTGGGGAAGGGCTGGCATCTCTTCGCGAGAACGCCTATAAAGAATCATAACCTCCTTGGCACCCAGCTTTTTGACGGTTCTTGCAGCGTCGATGGCTGTGTTGCCACCGCCAATGACGGCTACCCTTTCGCCAATGATGATTTTCTTTCCAAGGGCAATAGCCCTCAAAAAGTCAACAGCGTTTATCACGCCCTCTAAGTCTTCGCCTGGCACGTTTAACTTCATGCCCAATTGTGTGCCGATAGCGAAGAAGATTGCCTTATAACCGTCCCTTTTGAGGCTTTCGATGGTTATGTCCTTGCCGAACTCCACGCCGGTTTTGATTTTAACGCCTATATCCTTGATGTACGCGATTTCATTTGCAACAACAAACTTTTCCAGTCGGAAGTCTGGTATGCAGTAGCGCATCATGCCGCCAGGTTCAGCCATCCGCTCAAAAACAGTGACGGGATAACCCAACTTTGCAAGTTCATAAGCCGCCGTCAAACCGGCTGGTCCAGCACCAATTATGGCAACCTTTTCGCTATACTTTTTGGGCACTGGTTCAGCAACAACTCGCCCCTGCTCGCGTTCAATGTCGGCTACAAGCCTTTTCAAAGCGCGTATGGCAACTGCTTGGTCAAGGTTTACACGGGCGCATGCATCCTCACATGGGCTGAAGCAGACCCTTCCACAGATGGCTGGGAAGGGCATGTCCCGCCTTATAACCTCAACGGCTTCCTTGAACTTCCCCCTTTGGATGAGAGCCACATAAGCTTGAACGTTGACATGCGCTGGACATGTTGCTCGACAAGGAGGTAGTTTCCTAACTTCCTGTAAAGGTTTTTCTGTCAAAGGCATCAGCCTTCTTGGAAGTATATTTGAATGTTAAACCAGATATATTAAGCCATCTAAACCAAGCTTAACACAAAATTAACATAAAAATTTGGACAGAAAAAGAGGGGAAATTGAGGGTTTATTCGCGAAGCCTTCCCTCAAGCTTGCTAACCCACTTGTTGTATTCCCTTGAGCTTAGAAGGCTTTTGAGTTCATCTTCAAGTGTCAGGGAATTTTTGGGCTTGATTTCGATTATCCAGCCCTCGCCATATGGGTCTTCATTTACCAGGTAGGGCTTATCCTTCAACTGTTCATTAACCTTAACAATCTTGCCGCTTACAGGTGAGTATAAGTCAAACATAAACATCCAGGTTTCAGCCACACCGAAGGGCTCCATTTTGGCTATTTCCTTCCCAACTGGTTCAGTTATTATGTTTGCAATTCCTTTGAGGTGTCTTTGAGCGTAGTCTGAAACACCCACACGGATGTTTCCTTCAGGGGTTATTTGAGCCCAAGTGTGCTTCGGCGTGTACAGCAGTTGCTCTGGAATTGCCAGAAGCTCTTCACGTTTGGCGGTTGGGATTCCCTCAGCCCTCATCAACTCTTCTAGGCGCAGCCTTATGGCTTCTGAGACGAACTCAGATATGCTCCTGTAACGCCCTGTTTTGAGGATTCTCTCGATTTCCTTTATCAGCTCCTGCCTTATACTTACGGTCTTCCATTCGGACATTTCACATCAACCTCCTTTACATCTGCGTGATATATAGAACAAAGCGAAAGATATATATCTAACGTAAATATAAAATATAGAATAAATAAATATGTCAAAGTAAATACTATAAATAGAGGAGTCCCTTTGGAAATTAGAAAAGTTCAAAGAGTAGGACGCTCAACAATGACAGTTTCTCTTCCAAACAAGTGGATTAAAGAAAATGGCATAAAGCCACGGGACATCCTATTCATAATACCGGAAAGAGATGGCTCCCTAAAAATAATGCCTAGGCACATAGCCCAGAGGGAAGAAGCCGAAGAATACATTGTGAATGCTGATGCATGTAACGAGCCAGGAATGCTGGAAAGAATTATCGTTGGAAGCTATATTCTGGGACGCGATGTTATACGGGTAATTTCCGCAAGCCGCATAGGCAAAAACCACATAGACGAAGTGCGGAGAATAGTTCAAAAGCTTATTGGGCTTGGAATTCTTGAAGAGACGTCGAAAAGCATACTTTTACAATGCTCCATAGACTCCACAAAGTTTAAGCTTGACATGCTCATCCGGAGGCTTGCCCTCATAGCCTCAACAATACTTTCTGAGGCAATGCAGGGCTTTAAGGAGAAGAAATACGACATTGTTGAGGAAGCCATCGCACGTGAAGACGAGGCGGACAAAATATACTATTTGGCGGTGCGTCTCCTCTTATCTGCGCAGGTGAAGCCTGCCATAGCCGAGGAGGTTGGCATGGTGGACGTGCTCTTCATACCTGCTGCTAGGCTGATTCTGCAGTATTTGGAGTTGGTTGCCGACTATTCTGAGGACCTTGCCAGAGAAGTTCTTGAAATGGAGATTTATAGGAATAGGCTTCCAGAAGATGTTGTTGACAGAATCTTCCACCTAAGCGAGCTAACCCAGACAATTCTCCAGAAGTCTATTGAGTGCATTTTCACTAGGGATTTGAAGGCTGCAAACCGGCTTCTGGAGATGAGAAAAGTACTTGAAGTAGACTCTAACAGGCTTATGCGGGAAGCTCCAGAAATCCCATATATTCGCTCCATTCTCTCGTGTTTAAGCAAGATTGCAGACAAGGGTGCAACAATAGCTGAAATAGCCATAAACAGAGCCCTAGAAGACCCGAGTAAATATGTTGGCGATGTTGTCCGAGCAGTTAAGCACGTTAGAACATTGCCCTTGACCATTGGAAAGAAATAGCTTTCAAAAAAATAATGCATTGTTCAGCTATGCTTAAAGTAACAAAGTTAAAATAGTATGAAATGTAAAATATTCACGGAGGAAGACGTCATGAGTGATGATTTTGAAGAAGCCTTAAGGAATATAGACGTCTTCTGTAAAGTTTTAGCCAAGAAACTGGTGGAAAGCCTTAAGGATGAAGAACCTAAGGATGAAAACCCCCTAGAACCCATGGATAAGCTTCTAAGAAAGAAGTATGTTTTTGAGGAGAGATTCGAGGAGAGTCCAACAGCAAAACACTTTATTCCGTTGCCCCATGTTGAAGAGCCCCTAATAGACATTTTTGAAGATGAAAATTACGTTAAGGTTTTAATGCAGTGCCGCTGCAGAGACCAGAGGGTAACCCTCCACAAATTTGATGATGGCTTACAAATATGCATGGAGGACACTTGTTGGAAGCTTAACCTACCCGTTGATGAGCTACAAGTGGAAAACATAGTTATGAAGTGCAATAACAATAAGGCTTTAGAGGTTGAGATTCCAAAACTGAAAACAGCAGTGAATTATAGGGATTAAGGTGCTAATGCTTATACTGTTACGCCTTTCTGCCTAATCCTCCTTCGGCAAGCCTCCTCCTCAGCACATTTTGCACACGTATATATAACGTCAAACTCGCTCCTGCTTGGATTTTCAGGATTAACAATGAAGACGAAGCATTCCTCGCCCTTTTTAATGGTGCCGCCGCAACAGAAGCATTTATGCTCTTTAAGGGCTGTAACTTTCATTCCAGCATCCTCAAAACCCTAATGCCCCTTGCTTTGCTTTTAACATTTTCTAAAATATTTCAAAATCGTTTAAGTAGTGAGAGCACTGTTTCCAGCCCCTCTCATCCGCCACCTTGTAGACTCCTTTATCGCTTGTGAAAAGTTTCAAAATCCCAAGAGGCCACCTGTTCTTTCATCCCTCATAGTCCTCACAAAAGTGCTTACAAGCCCACTTTTTGGCTTAACTGGTTCAAAATCTATTATGCTGGTTTTTCACTTTGGCCACGTATATGCTGCCTATATTGAATATACCGAAACCGTATTTGAGTCTTCAGAAAAAAGAACAAATATAGTCTAGAAAACAAAGTTGGACATTAAAAAATGGGGAAAATTCAACCTATTTTCTCCAATACTCTGTCTATTTTCACCTTGTGGAAATCTAAAGCTAACTCTTTTGGCTCTACTCCTAGGCTTAAGCTTAATAGTTCGGCGTAGTGGATTATTGGAAGGTTATATTCTTCCTTGTATGTTGATTTTATTAGCATTTGTCCAAGGTCAAGGGTCAAAAAGCAGAAGGGACAAAGCGTTGATATGCAGTCTGCTCCGGCGTTGTGGGC
>ERZ1669249.159-NODE-159-length-38321-cov-44.711258_pt1 | contig 38321 bp, 37 predicted proteins | sample MGYA00579293_ERZ1669249 | MGnify/ENA primary metagenome ERZ1669249 (study PRJEB41166, sample SAMN08046057) | hot springs metagenome | biome: hot spring; feature: neutral hot spring; material: thermophilic sediment; isolation source: thermophilic sediment from... | reverse complement strand
ACTGTTACGGCTATGTATTTATCAAACTTTTTTAATATCGTGATATAATAATACTTATGAGCATTCTTAAACGAGTCATAGTTTTTATACTGTCTATTTTTGTTATAGGGTCTTACGTTTATTCTACTTACGAAGACTTTAAGCAGGATTGTTATAACTATGTTTACAGTGAAAATATAGGGCAAGCAGAAGAAAACCAAGATATAAAATACATTTTGACAAATTCAAGTTATGTAAAAATTTCTGTAGATAAATCTACAAAACCAGTTCAGTCAATAAAAAATCTAAAAACTTTATCCTCAAAAATCTTTAAACCTCCAAGAATAGTCTAAGTCTAACTTTTTAAATCCTTTCTTATTTAAAAATCTTTAGGAGGTTTACATTGAAGAAGTATTTATTCTTAGTATTTGTAATTTTAGGATTTTCTTATGGTGAAACTTTAGATGAAGTTCTGTCAAAAGCTTTAGAAAGTGGTATTGTAAAAGGTAAGCAGTATGAAGTTAAAAGTTTTGAAGGGGAGATAATAAAGGCAAAGAGTTTTCAGAATCCAGAGGTTTACGTAGAGCTTGGAAGGTTAATTTCAAAAGGTAGCAGTTCGTTAAATCTAACTGAGTTGTCAGTATCTCAACCTCTAACGTTGTATGGTCTAAGAAAATATAGAATAAACGAAGCTAAAAGTGTTTTAGAAGCTGCCAACTATAACTACGAGCTTTTTCTTAACGATTATAAAGCCCAAGTTTACAGATTATTCTTCGAAAGTTTATACAAAAAAGAGCTTTTGAAAATCACAAAGCAAGAGTTAGAGTTTTCAAAAAGTCTCTACGATTTTGTAAAAAAGACGTATGAGCTTGGAGAAGTTACGAAGATAGATTTATTTAGGTCTGAAAAGGAGTTTAATCTTGCAAAGACAAACTACGAAAAATCAGTTGCGGAATACAGAGAGTCTTTAAAAAGACTTTCTTCAATCGTAGGTTTTGAAGTATCAGATGTAGAAGGAGATTTTTACTCTTTAAAAGATTTACAAAATATAGATTTTGGCCAACATCCTGAGGTAAGGTTTTATCAAAAAACCATTGAAGCTTTATCTTATCAGGAAAATTACTACAGAGCTTTGTCTAAACCACAGTTTTCAGTAGGCTTTATTACAAAGGAAGCAACTAAAAATAATTACGAATCTGGAGTTTTTATCTCTGCTACGATACCAGCGTTTTACAGATACACTGGAGAGTTGGTCAGTATAAGAAATAGAAAGCTACAGTATGAGAATTTAACAGAATACGCTTTAAAGAGTTTAAAGTTAAGGTATGAAAGTATTCTGCAAACTTACGAGTATTTAAAACAGCAGTTGGATAAAATCGATAGAGAAGTTTTATCAACTTTGGAAAAACAACTTCAACTTTCAGAAAAAAGCTACAAACTCAAAGTTATAACCTTGTTTGAGCTAACCAGTGTAAAAAACGAATATTTTCAAACTTTGAGGTTTAAATTGGAGATTATCGATACGATACACAAAAATTACGCTGAATACATCAAAATTGGAGGTCAAGTATGGTAAGGTTGATAGTTTTGTTGCTATTTTTAGCTGCTTTTTCAAATGCAAAAGAATTAACATTAGACCCTAACATAGAAAAATCTTTTGGCATAAAGACTATCAAGGTTAAAAAAGAGGTAGCTTACGATGTTGATGAGTATCCGGGTGTAGTTATAGAAGACCCTACAAAAACGGCAGTTATATCTTCTCCAGTTGAAGGGATTATAGATTCTATATTTGTAAAGAAGGGAAGCTTTGTAAAAAAAGGTCAGACAGTAGCCACAGTCGTATCTCCAGAAATAAATCAGATACTTTCACAGATTGAGGTTGCAAAGGTTAAAGTTCAAACCACAAAAAACATCCTTGATAGAGACGAGCTTTTATACAAAGAAGAAGTTATACCGTATTCAAGGTATTTTTCTTCAAAGGTCGAATACGAAAATGCTTTAGCTAACTTAAGAGCCTTAGAAAAAACCCTTGCTTCCTACGGGACTGTAAAAAACGGAAAACTTCTTATAAATGCAAAAACATCAGGTGTTGTGTTGGAACTTTACGCTTTTGTGGGTTCTCCTGTAAATGTAGGAAAAGAGATAGGTAAGATAGCAAATTTAGATGAAGTTATAGTCGTAGCTCAAGTTCCTTACGAAAAGGTAAGCAACATAAAACCAAATGATACAGCAATAATTTTGACGCCTGATAAATCTGAGTTTTTTGGAAAAGTAATCCTTGTTGATTATCAGCTTAATCCACAGACTAGAAGAAATGAGATAAGAATAATTGCAAAAAACAAAGGTTTTCAGCTAAAACCCAACATGTTTGTTAACGTTAGATTTTCAAAGGTAAAAGAATCTGGACTTATAATACCAAAATCCGCCGTAATAGTCCATGCTTACAGAAATTACGTGATTGTAAAAGAAAACAACAAGTATAAACTCAGAGAGGTTGTAGTAGGAAAAAGCTTAGACGATAAAGTCGTGGTTATAAGTGGTTTAAATGAAGGGGAGGAAGTCGTTGTTTCTGGTGTAAATCTTCTTAAGAAAGAATTTTTGGAGGGTGAGAAATGATAGATTTCATCCTCTCAAATAGAGTTATAGTTTTACTGTTTTTGGTATTTATAGTTGGTTTTGGGTTTTACTCTTACAAAACATTGCCAGTAGATACTTTTCCAGACCCTACTCCAATTCAGGTAAACATATACACGGAAGCTCCGGGACTTTCTGCAGAAGAGGTTGAGTCTTTGATAACAAAGAAAGTAGAAATGGTAATGTCTGGAATAAAGGACGTTACTAACGTAAGGAGTGTTTCAATCGCAGGATTGTCTCAGGTTACTGTTTTCTTTAAAGATGGTGTTGATATCTTTTTTGCAAGAAGGTTAGTTTTAGAAAAGTTAAACGAAGTTGAATCTGTTTTAGACCCTAACTATAAACCAGTTTTGGGTCCAAACGCTTCAGGTTTGAGTTTTGTAATGTTCTACGTTTTAGAAAGTGATAAATACAGCCTTGCAGATTTAAAAAGCATTGAAAGGTGGAAGGTTAGACCTTTGATAAAGTCCGTTGAAGGTGTTGAAGATATAATGGAGTGGGGTCCAGACAAAGCCTACCTGATAAGACCAGATTACAACAAAATGATAGCTTACAACCTATCTTTTGACGAGTTAGTAAAACAGCTAAAAGAAAGTGCAGGTGTAGCCGGTGGGGGTTATGGGATTATAAACGGAAGAGATTTGGTTCTTAGAGGTATAGGCTTTATAAAAAGTATTGATGATATAAAGAATATAACCATTAAATCGAAAGAAGGTTTTTATATAAAGCTTTCAGATATAGCTCAAGTAGAAGTAGGGGAAGTTCCCGGTAGAAGAGGTATATTTTCTTTGAACGGGGAAGAAACACAGGGAAATATAGTTGTAAAAAGGACTTTTACAAACACAAAAGAAGTTATAAACAAAGTTTACAATAAGTTAGAAGAGGTGAAAAAAGTTTTACCTGAAGGTGTAAATTTAAAGGTTATTTACGACCAAGCTTACCTAATAGATAAAGCTATCCATACCGTAGAAAAAGCTCTTATAGAAGGAATAGTTTTAGTAACGTTGGCAATGATATTTTACCTTGGAAACTTTAGAACGGCTTTGGTTGTTGTAGTATCTATACCTATAACCCTTTTGATAGCCTTTATATTTATGAAACAGATGAATATTTCAGGAAACCTTATGTCCTTTGCAGGTCTTGCTATAGGTATGGGACTGTTTGCAGATGCGTCTGTAGTAGTTATAGAAAATATTTACCGTCATTTACATCATAGTAGCCAACTTTCAAAATCTGAAATGGGAAAGTTAAAAATACTGTCTTTATCTGTCAGAGAAGTTTTCCGTCCGGTGGTATTTGCTGTTTTTGTTATAGCTATGGTTTTTATACCTATATTCAGTTTTGAGTCTGTAGAAGGTAAATACTACAAACCACTTGCAACAACGATAATATTTGCACTTTTTGCTTCGTTATTTGTAGCTTTCGTTTTTATGCCTGTCCTTGCTTACTACTTTATAAAGGCAGATAAAGAAGAAGAGACAAAAATAATGAAAATTGTATCGGAAGCTTACCAAAGAGTATTAAAAATAACACTAAAACACTCAAAAGTTGTTTTAGTTTCTGTAATTATAGCGTTTTTTATATCATTGGGACTCTTAACAAGAATAGGAACTGAGTTTGCTCCAGTGTTAGATGAGGGGGCTTTACTTGTAAAAACTTACTTAGACCCTAACGTTACCATGGAAGAGTCTAAAAAAGTTGCTTCTTTTGTTGAAAAAACTGCAAAGTCTTTTCCTGAAGTTAAAGATGCTTTTACCTTGGTAGGAAGAGCGGAAAAAAGCGACCCAGAAGATATAAACTACATGGAAACATTTATAACACTAAAACCTTACAACGAATGGAAAACATTTAAAGATAAATCTATGTTAGAAGATGCTTTAAGAAAGAAGTTGGAAGAATTACCGGGAGCAAAGTTTAGTTTTACTCAACCTATACAGATGAGGATAGATGAGCTTTTATCAGGTGTAAAGTCTACAATTGCAGTTAAGGTTTTTGGAGACGACTTGGAAGTTTTAAACTCTATTGGTAAACAGATAGAGGAAATTGTAAGAAAAACTCCCGGTTCCGTTGACGTTGAAATGGAAGTTCAAAAAGGAAAACTTCAAATGAAGATTTTTCCTAAAAAAGAACAACTGGCAAGGTTTAACTTGACGGTAGAAGACCTTTTAAGGATAATAGAAGAAGCCATAGCTGGTGTAGAAGTAAATAACCTAAGGGAAGGCTTAATCTCTTATCCTATCATACTAAAGATGCCAGATAGAGATATTAACGATATAGAAAGATTTTTAAACATTCCTATAATCAGCTCTGAAAACAGAATCGTTACCCTCTCTCAGCTTGTAGATATAGAGATTTCTGAAGGATTTTTCAAAATAAGACACGAAAACGGTCAAAGGTATGCTTTGGTCCAAGCGAATTTAAAAGGTAGAGACTTAGGTAGTTTTATAAACGACTTAAGACAAAACATTGAAAAATCTGTAAAATTACCTGAAGGTTACTACATACAGTTTGCCGGACAGTTTGAAAACCAAGAGAGGGCTATGAAGAAGCTGTCTATAGTTATACCGATAGTGATACTTTTAATATTCATAATCTTATACATAAACTACAACTCTGCAAAAGATAGCTTGATAGTTATGTTAAACGTTCCTTTTGCAGTTATAGGTGGTATAGTGGCTCTTTACATATCAGGTTTTAATCTTTCTGTTCCTGCTGCTATAGGATTTATAGCAGTTTTCGGAATAGCTACCTTAAACGGTGTAGTTCTTATATCTTACATAAGGCAGATGTTAGAAGAAGGAAAACCTATAGACAAAGCGATTGAGATTGCTACAAGGTTAAGACTAAGACCTATACTTATAACTGCAACGGCAGCTTCCTTAGGTTTGATACCTATCTTAATTACAAACGATGTAGGTTCAGAAACTCAAAAACCAATAGCAACTGTAGTGATAGGTGGTATATTCACATCTACGATGCTTACACTTTTGATACTTCCGGCCGTTTACAAACTTTTCTACAGAGAACCATCTTTGTATCCTACCTACAAAAGACCAAACAAAGTTCAGAGAATCTATCAAAACGTAAAGAGAAATGTAAGAAGAAATTTCTCTAAGATAAAAGATAGATTTAGTAGATGATTTTTTAAAGGGGCTAAAAGCCCCTTTTTTTGATTAAACGTCAAAGTATAGTTCAAACTCTTTTGGATGAGGAATTAATCTTATAGCGTCTACTTCGGCTTGTTTAATCTCTATCCACATTTTTATAAAGTCTTCGTCCATAACTCCGCCTTTAAGTAAGAACTCGTGGTCTTCTTTTAGAGCATCTAACGCTTCCTGTAAAGAACCGGGTGTTTGTGGAACGTTAGCCAACTCTTCAGGTGGAAGAGAGTATATATCTTTGTCTAAAGGTTCTCCCGGGTGGATTCTGTTTTCTATACCGTCTATTGCAGCCATAAGTAAAGCCGTAAATGTTAAGTATGGGTTTGAGGAAGCATCTGGAAATCTAACTTCTATTCTTTTTGCTTTTGGAGATTCTGAGCCAAGAGGTATTCTTATAGCTGCAGACCTGTTTCTTGCAGAGTAAGCAAGTCTTACCGGAGCTTCAAATCCGGGCACAAGTCTGTGGTAAGAGTTAGTTGTAGGGTTAGAGAAAGCACATATAGCTTTTGCGTGTTTTATTATTCCACCGATTGCGTAGAGAGCTATCTCTGATAGTCCTGCATAACCATTTCCAGCAAACAAGTTTTGCCCGTTAGACCATATTGACATATGGACGTGCATTCCTGAACCGTTATCACCTGCTAAAGGTTTTGGCATAAACGTAACAAATTTTCCGTATCTATAACCAACGTTTCTTAAAACGTATTTGTATTTTAGGATATTGTCTCCAGAACCTATGATGTCTGAGAATCTAAAATTTATCTCTCCTTGGCCTGCAGTTGCAACTTCGTGATGTTCTCTCTCTACGGTTATTCCAACTTCTTCCAAGGTTTTAACCATTTCCATTCTGATGTAATGGGTTTTATCTATAGGAGATACTGGGAAGTAGCCTCTTTTGTAAGGTATTTTATAACCTAAGTTTGGATTTTCTTCTCTTGAAGTGTTCCACCAACCTTCTTCTGAATCGATGTGATAGAAGGCATGGTTAGGACCGCTTCCAAACCTTATATCGTCAAATATAAAAAACTCGGCTTCAGGTCCAAAGTAAGCTGTATCACCAATACCTGTTGATTTTAAAAACTCAAGGGCTTTCTTTGCAATCTGTCTGGTGTCTCTTGAGTAAGGTTCTTTTGTGATAGGGTCTACTACGTCGCATATCAAAGACAAAGTAGGTTCGTCTATAAATGGGTCTATAAATGCAGATTTTGGGTCTGGTATTAAAAGCATATCGGATTCTTGGATACCTTTCCAACCTCTTATTGATGAAGCGTCAAAAGGTATACCTTCCTCGAAGGAGTGTAAACCAAACTCGTGGGTAGGTATAGTTAAATGTTGCCACTGACCAAAGGGGTCGCTAAACTTAAAATCGATAAAGGCTATACCTTTTTCAGAAATAACACGCATAACATCATCTGGCGTTTGACATTGAATCATTCTTAAATTACCTCCTGTATATAAAATTTTTAAACTGCTTCTGGACCTCTTTCTCCAGTTCTTATTCTTATTACGTCATCTATAGGGATTATGAAGATTTTTCCGTCTCCGATTCTTCCTGTTCTGGCTGCCTGCATTATAGCTTCCACAACCTTTTCAACTTGTTGGTCGTCTACTACAACCTCTATTTTTAACTTTGGTAAAAAGTCGATTACATACTCTGCACCTCTGTAAAGTTCAGTATGGCCTTTTTGTCTTCCAAAACCTTTAACTTCCGATACGGTCATACCGTATATGCCTATGTTTGTTAGAGCATCTTTTACTTCGTCCAACTTAAAAGGTTTGATAATCGCTTCTACTTTCTTCATCTTTAAAAACCTCCGATTTTATGTATACAAATTTTATGCCAATCTTAATAAAGTCTTTGCTTCTTTTAGTATCAAATATTTTACATTAATTTAGCTTCTTAAAACTGCTTAAGTATTATGCAGTGTAAAAAATTGTTGCATATTTTTTATGCATTTAAATCGAAAGATACAACTTTTATCTCTGTGTAGTCTTCTATGGCAAATTTAGGTCCTTCTCTTCCTATGCCACTTCCTTTGACTCCTCCGTAAGGCATGTTGTCGGCTCTAAAAGTAGGTATATCGTTTATCATCACTCCCCCAACTTCAACCTCTTCTATAACCTTCCATGCATGTTTAAGATTGTTTGTAAACAGTCCTACCTGTAATCCGTAGTTTGTTTTATTTACAAGAGAAATAGCTTCATCTATGTTTTCAAACCTCCTTACTGTGACTACTGGAGCAAAGGCTTCTTCGTAAAATAGCTTCGAATCTTCTGGAACATCTGATACTATCGTTGGTTTAACTATGGTTTTTTCGGCAACTCCCCCTACTTCTAACTTTGCACCTTTTTGCAATGCTTCTGATATCCACGTTTGTATTCTGTCAACTTCGTTTATGGATATTACAGGTCCAACGTCTGTATCTTCTTCCATAGGGTCTCCATACTTTAGTTTAGATGCTTCTTCTTTTAATAGTCTTTCAAACTCATCTGCTACATTTTTATGCACAAACACCCTTTGAACGGATATACAAACCTGCCCAGCCAAAGCAAAACCACCTAAGACCGACTTTTTAGCGGCAAGTTCGAGGTTTGCGTCTTCATCAACTATGACTGCCGAGTTTGAACCAAGCTCCATTACTATCTTTTTTAGTCCTGCCTGTTTGGCTATTATTTCTCCAACTTTCAGACTTCCGGTAAATGAAACGACCCTTACATCTGGGTGTGTTGTCATAGCTTGTCCTACATCTGCAAAACCGGGAATTACAGAAACGGCTTCTTCTGGAACTCCTGCTTCTAAGAAAAGTTTACAAAGCATTATTGGGGATAGTGGAGTTTTTTCACTTGGTTTTAGAATGAAAGGGCAACCTGCGGCGATAGATGGGGCTATTTTATGTGCAGTAAGATTAACAGGAAAGTTAAAAGGTGTTATGGCAGACACTATACCAGCGGGAACTCTAAAGTAGAAACCTTTTTTACCTTTTCCGTTTGGAGAAGCGTCAAAATGAACCACCTCTCCACCTATCCTTTTTGCCTCTTCAGCCGAAAATGTTATCGTGTTTATTGCTCTATCTACTTCTACTCTTGCTTCTTTTATAGTTTTTCCTGTTTCTAAAGTTATCGTTCTTGCAAACTCTTCTTTTCTCTCGGCTAAAAGCTCGGCAACTTTCATAAGTATTTTGTATTTTTCGTAAGCCGTAAGTTTTTTAAGCTTTAAAAGACCAACTTTAGCTTTTTCTACTGCTTTGTAAACGTCATCTACAGACCCTTTAGGAGCTTCTCCTATCTTTTGTTGGTTGTAAGGATAGATAACATCTATAACCTCATCTTTAAAGATTTCCTTTCCGCCTATTATCATTGGAAGCTTTATCATTTTAAAACCCTCCTTAATTGAATGTTAAAAAAATTATATTACAAAATCAAAATTTAAAACTTAATACCTATGCTAAAATATTAGCTTGTATTTTTAGAAATTAAGGAGAAATTTATGCAGTTAAATCAAAAGTCTTTAGAATCAAAAAAGGCCTACAGAGAAGATATCAGAAATATAGCAATCATAGCTCACGTAGACCATGGAAAAACAACACTTGTAGATGCGATGTTAAAACAGTCTGGACTGTTTAGAGACAACGAAGAAGTAGCAGAAAGAGTTATGGACAGTATGGACCTTGAGAGGGAAAGGGGCATCACCATAATGGCTAAAAACACAGCCGTAAGGTATAAAAATTACAAAATAAACATCGTTGATACTCCGGGACACGCAGATTTCGGTGGAGAAGTCGAAAGAACATTAAAGATGGTAGATGGTGTTATACTTCTCGTTGATGCAGCAGAAGGACCTATGCCTCAGACAAGGTTTGTGCTAAAAAAAGCCTTAGAAGCAAATCTAACTCCTATAGTAGTTATAAATAAAATAGACAGACCAGATGCAAGGATACAGGAAGTTATAAACGAAATTTACGACCTTTTCATAGATTTAGACGCTACAGAAGACCAACTTGAATTTCCTATACTATACACAATCGGAAAAGAAGGAATAGCAAAAGAAGATTTAAACGATGATTCAAAAGATTTAAAGCCACTGTTTGAAAAGATAATAGAGTATATTCCAGCTCCAACCTATGATGAAGATGCAAACCTCCAGTTTCTGATAACTTCGTTAGATTACGATAACTTTGTAGGAAGGTTGGCAATCGGAAGAATATTTAACGGTCATGTAAAACAAAATCAACAGGTATCTGTAGTCAAGAGAGATGGTAGAATTATAAAAGGAACAGTTAGAGTTCTTTACACTTACGAAGGACTTAAAAAGATAGAAACGAAAGAAGCAAAAGCCGGAGATATAGTAGCTATAGCAGGATTAGAAGATATAACAATAGGAGAAACAATAGCCGACCCAGAAAATCCAGTTGCCTTACCACCTATAACCGTTGAAGAGCCTACAATATCTATGATTTTTTCCGTAAACGATTCACCTTTTGCCGGAAGAAGCGGGAAATTCCTAACTTCAAGACATTTAAGAGATAGACTATACAAAGAGACATTAACCAATGTTGCAATTAGAGTTCAAGATACTGAAAGTCCAGATTCTTTCCTTGTAATGGGAAGAGGAGAGCTACAACTTTCCATATTGGCAGAGATGATGAGAAGGGAAGGTTACGAATTCCAAGTATCAAAACCAGAAGTTATAGTAAAAGAAGAGAACGGTAAAAAGTTAGAGCCAGTAGAAAGAGTTTTGATAGATATTCCAGAACAGTATGTTGGAACTGTAACCCAAAAGCTTGGCTCAAGGAAAGGTAGAATGGTAAATATGGTAAACCATGGATTTGGTAGAGTAAGGCTTGAGTTTATCATTCCTTCAAGAGGTCTTATGGGATACAGGTCAGAGTTTAAGACCGATACAAGAGGAGAAGGAATACTAAACACTATATTTGAAGGTTGGGAAGAATGGCAAGGAGAGATAAAAACAAGGATAAACGGAGCTTTGATAGCAGATAGAGAAGGAGTGGCTACACCTTACGCAATATTTGGATTACAGGATAGAGGTATATTTTTTATCGAGCCGGGAACGGAAGTTTACGAAGGTATGGTCGTTGGTGAGCATAACAGAGAAAACGACCTTGACGTAAACGTTACAAGAGAGAAAAAGTTAACAAACGTGAGAGCTGCAGGTTCAGACGAAAACATAAAGATAGTTCCAGCTAAAAAGATGGACTTTGAAAGAGCTATGGAATGGATAAACGAAACTGAACTTATAGAAGTTACGCCGGACGCTATAAGAATAAGGAAGAAAGTTTTACAGGCAAGTAAGAGAAAGTAGTGTTTGAAAAGGTAAAAACTGCATATATTTTAAATTTTTGTATGATAAAATTTAAAAAAAATTTGTTAAGGAGACGTTATGAAAAGTAGAGTTTCTATGGTATTGGGAGTTATACTGATATTTGTTGCAGGTATGAGTTTTGGTCTAAACGCTAAATCTTCAAAAACAGATTACACCGATGATATCCAGATTATAAGAACTTATACAGACGTTTTAAAACTTGTGGAAGATAACTATGTAGAACCTACAGACCCTAAAAAACTACTTTACGGGTCCTTAAGAGGACTTTTATCTTCTTTAGACCCTTACTCAACGTTTTTTACTCCAGAAGAGTTTAAAGAATTTACATCAGAAACTCAGGGAGAGTTTGGCGGCGTTGGAATGGAAGTAACTATGGAAAACAATAAACTTTTGGTTGTATCACCTATAGAAGATACACCGGCTTTCAAAGCAGGAATAAAACCCGGAGACTGGATAGTTGAGATAGATGGAGAGCCAACAGATAAAATGACATTATTCCAAGCTGTAAAAAAACTTAGAGGAAAACCCGGAACTAAAGTAACTTTAACAATCTTTAGAAAAGGAGTAGATAAGCCTTTCAAAGTAGAACTCATAAGGGATTTAATAAAAGTAAAAAGTGTTAAAACAAAAGAGTTAGAAAATGGAAAGATAGGTTACATTAGATTAACCCAGTTCCAAGAAAACTCAGCTCAAGAGTTTGAAAAAGCCCTTTTAGCATTCAGAAACAAAGAAGGAATAATAATAGACTTAAGAAACAACCCTGGAGGACTTTTGACTTCTGCAGTTTCTATAGCAAGCATGCTACTTCCAAAAGGAAAGTTGATAGTTTACACTCAAGGTAGAGACCCAAAAAACAAAGAAGAGTTTTACTCTCAATCTGACCCAATAGTTGATAAAAAAGTGCCTATAGCGGTAATAGTAAACAAAGGTTCGGCTTCTGCATCTGAGATTCTAACAGGAGCTTTAAAAGACAACAACAGAGCTATAATAGTTGGAGACACAACTTTTGGAAAAGCTTCCGTCCAAACACTTATTCCACTTCCAGACGGTTCAGGTATTAAATTAACAATAGCTCATTACTACACTCCAAGCGGAAACCTCATAATGAACAAAGGAATAACTCCCGATATTATCGTAAAAGTCAGCGAAGATGAGGAAATTGAAAGAGCAAAAGCAGAAAGGGAAGCAAAACTAAACGGAAAAGATATCCAAATAAAAGACCCTCAACTTGATGCAGCCATTAACGCTATAAAGATACTTAACTTTGCTAAGAAAATGAACTAAGGATGATTGTTTTAGGAATAGAAAGCTCCTGTGATGACACCTCTGTAGCTGTTTACGACAGTGAAAGGGGTGTCCTTTCAAACGTAGTCTCTTCTCAGCTTATTCATGCCAACTTTGGTGGTGTTTATCCAGAGATAGCAGCCAGAGAGCATACAAAAAACTTTTTACCCGTTTTAGATAAAGCCCTTAAAGATGCTAAAATGTCTTTGAAAGATGTTGATGCTGTTGCATGTACCTTTATGCCCGGTTTGATAGTATCCTTGGTTGTTGGTGTATCGGCAGCTAAATCTTTATCTTTTGCAGCTGAAAAACCCTTAATACCGGTTCATCACATAGAAGCCCATATATTTGCAAACTTTTTAGTGAAGGAAATAGAGTATCCATTTTTAGCTTTGGTTGTATCTGGTGGTCATACAGAGTTGGTTTTAGTTAAAGATTTTGAAGATTATGTTTATATAGGTGGGACTTTAGACGATGCTGTAGGAGAGGTTTTTGATAAAGTTGCAAGAGCTTTAGACTTAGGCTTTCCCGGTGGTCCATTCATAGATAGATTAGCTCAGCAAGGTAAAGAAGTGATAAAATTTCCAAGACCTTTGGTAGGTGAAAAAGGAGAAAACAGATTTAACTTTTCTTTCAGTGGTCTAAAAACTGCTGTAATAAAAGAAATAAGAAAAGGTATCTATTCAAAAGAAGATATTGCCGCTTCTTTTCAGAATGCAATAATAGAAACTCTTTTAAAAAAGACTTTAGATGCTTGTAATGAGTTTAACGTTAATAGAGTTGTGATTGCAGGAGGAGTGTCTGCAAACTCAAAACTCAGGGAAGAAGTAAGTAAGATAAAAGATATAGAGTTTTACTATCCTCCGCTATACCTTTGCACAGATAATGCTGCAATGGTTGCTTATACAGGCTACAAAAGGTTTGTAAAGTATGGAAAAGGTGTAGACCTATCTTTTGAAGCAAAAGCAAGACTTAGAATAGATAAATTTCCTCAACTACTTAGAGATTTTCATTCCTAATATTCCTGCAAATATTATAACTGCAAAGAATATAACTATTACAATGATTATGTTTTCCATTACTTATTCCTCTTTTTAAGAGAAAAAGGGGCCTAAAGAAAGCCCCCTTTGTTTATTAAACTTTCACACCAAGTTTTTCAGCTTTTTCTTTAGCCTCTTCTATACCACCGACCATGTAGAATGCTTGCTCTGGAAGATGGTCCCATTTACCTTCAACAACTTCTTTAAATGATTGGATAGTTTCCTCTTTTTTAACGTAAGAACCTGGTTGACCTGTAAACTGCTCTGCAACGTGGAATCTTTGAGCTAAGAATCTTTGAAGTCTTCTTGCCCTTCCAACGATAGCTTTATCTTCATCTGAAAGTTCTTCCATACCGAGGATTGCTATAATTTCCTGTAGCTCTTTGTATCTTTGTAGTATTCTTTGAGTTTCCCTTGCTACGTAGTAATGCTCTTCTCCTACGTATTCTGGAGCTAAAGCTCTGGAAGTAGACTCTAACGGGTCTATAGCAGGGTATATTCCTAACTCTGTTAATCTTCTTTGTAGAACTATTGTAGCGTCTAAGTGTGCAAAGATAGATGCTGGAGCTGGGTCGGTTATGTCGTCAGCCGGAACGTAAACAGCCTGTATAGAAGTTATAGAACCATTTTTAGTTGATGCGATTCTTTCTTGAACTTCACCTACGTCAGTTCCAAGGGTTGGCTGGTATCCAACTGCAGAAGGTAATCTTCCAAGTAGTGTAGAAACTTCTGCACCAGCCTGAACAAATCTGAATATATTATCTATAAATATGAGAACGTCTTGCTTTTCTACATCTCTAAAGTATTCGGCTATTGTAAGGCCTGTATGGGCAACTCTGAATCTAACACCAGGTGGCTCGTTCATCTGTCCGTAAACCATGGCTGTGTAAGGTAGAACGCCGGACTCTTTCATTTCCATCCAAAGGTCGTTTCCTTCCCTTGTTCTTTCACCAACACCAACTACTACAGAGTATCCTGAGTGGAACTTAGCTATGTTGTGAATAAGTTCCTGCATTAAAACTGTTTTTCCAACTCCTGCACCACCAAAGAGTCCAACTTTACCACCTTTTATAAGAGGTACCAACAAATCTATAACTTTAATACCTGTTTCAAACTGCTCTACTTTTGTAGACTGCTCTTCGAAAGAAGGAGCTTCTCTAAATATTGGCCAGTATTCTTCTGCATTTACAGGTCCAGCTTCGTCTATAGGTTGTCCTACAACGTTGAATATTCTTCCAAGGGCAGCTTTTCCTACCGGTACTTTTATAGGAGAACCTAAATCTTCAGCTTCAACTCCTCTAACAAGACCGTCTGTTGGACCGTATGCTACAGTTCTAACTCTTGAGTCTCCAAGATGCTGAGCAACTTCAAGGTAAAGGTCTTCTACATACTCTTTACCGGTATCATCTATTGCAGTTCTTTGAACTTTTATAGCGTTTCTTATTGCCGGTAAATGTCCTTCTGGAAATTCTACGTCAACTACCGGTCCTATAATCTGAACTACTTTTCCTTTTGCCATCTATTTATCCTCCTTAATTTTTACTTAATTGCTTCTGCGGCGTTTATTATGTCTATAAGTTCTGTTGTGATAGCTTCTTGTCTTGCTTTGTTAAAGATTATAGTCCACTTTCTTATAGCTTCTCCGGCGTTTTTGGTAGCGTTATCCATAGCTATCATTCTTGCAGAATGCTCTGCTGTAGAAGATTCTACCAATGCTCTGTATAGTTGGAAGTTTATGTATCTTTGAAGTAAGGAGTTTAAAACATCTTCTTTTGAAGGTTCTATGTTGTAAATAGTCATTTCGTCGTATTTTTTTGAAGAAGATTCCGGTGGCTCTAAAGGTAAAAGCTGTCTAATTTTAGTCTCGTAAGTAGAAGAAGTTATAAGTTCGTTGTTTATAACGTAAACGGCGTCCGTTTTTTCTTCTACAAACCTTGAAGAAAGTATTTCACCAACAATAGATGTAAAGGATATGTTAACTTGATTTCTGTAAACATCTTCGTAAGAAGCTACTATGTTTATCCCCTTGTTCTTAAAGAAGTTTACACCTTTTCTTCCGATGAGGATTAGGTTTACATTTTTTCCTTGAGATTGAAGGTTCTGAATCTCTTTCCAAGCTGCTTTGATTACGTTTGAGTTAAAAGCTCCAGCCAAACCTCTATCGGCAGTAATAACTACAAGGTCTACAGATTTTATTTCCCTTTTAGCTAAAAGAGGGTGAGAATCTCTGTCTATGTAAATTGATAAGTCGGCTATCATTTCGTAAAGTTTGTTTGAGTAAGGTCTTGTTGCGTAAAGAAGGTTCTGGGCCTTCCTTAACTTGGCCGCAGAAACCATTTTCATTGCAGAGGTTATTCTTCTTGTGTTTTTTATACCGTTTATTTTTCTTTTAATATCCCTTGGAGATAGTTTAGCCATCTTTCATCTCCTTAGAATGCGACTTTTTGCTTAAACTCTTTAACAGCCGCATCAAGTTTTGCTTTTATATCATCAGTTAAGGCTTTCTCTCTTCTGATTGCTTCTAAGATGTCTGGTTTTTCTGTGTCTAAGAATATGTAAAACTCTTTTTCAAATTTTTGGATTGCGTTAACAGGAACGTCGTCTAAGTATCCTTGACCTGCTACGTAGATTATAGCTACTTGTTTTTCTACAGGAATTGGTTGGTTTGGTGGTTGTTTTAGAAGCTCAACCATTCTTTGTCCTCTTGCTATCTGAGCTTGGGTAGCTTTATCAAGGTCAGAGGCAAATTGAACGAAAGCTTCAAGCTCTCTAAACTGGGCAAGGTCCAATCTAAGGGTACCAGCTACCTGTTTCATAGCTTTTATTTGAGCTGCACCACCAACCCTTGAAACTGATATACCAACGTTTATCGCAGGTCTTATACCTTTGTAGAAAAGGTCAGCTTCAAGGAATATCTGACCGTCAGTAATAGATATTACGTTTGTAGGAATGTATGCTGCAACGTCACCAGCTTGGGTTTCGATTATAGGTAAAGCCGTTAAAGAACCGGCTCCAAGTTCATCGTTTAATTTTGCTGCTCTTTCAAGGAGTCTTGAGTGTAGGTAGAAAACGTCACCTGGATAAGCTTCTCTTCCCGGAGGTCTTCTTAAAAGAAGTGAAAGCTGTCTGTAAGCGTAAGCATGTTTTGTAAGGTCGTCGTATACAACAAGGGCGTGCATTCCGTTGTCTCTAAAGTATTCACCTATGGTACAACCAACGAACGGTGCTATATACTGCATTGTTGCTGGGTCAGAAGCCGTAGCCGCTACAACAGTTGTGTATTCCATAGCTCCGTGTTTTTGTAAAGTTTCAACTATTTGAACTACGTTTGCTCTCTTTTGACCTATAGCAACGTATATACAGTAAACTCCTTGTCCTTTTTGGTTTAGTATTGTGTCTATAGCTATTGTTGTTTTTCCTGTTGCTCTATCACCGATTATAAGCTCCCTTTGTCCTCTTCCGATTGGTATCATAGCGTCGATAGCCTTTATACCAGTTTGGAGTGGCTCATGGACAGACTTTCTTTTTACTACACCTGGAGCGATTTTTTCAACTGGAGAGTAGTAAGCGATATCTGTTATAGGTCCTTTACCGTCGATAGGGTTTCCAAGACCATCAACAACTCTACCAAGTAAACCTTTACCTACAGGGATAGATAAGATTCTTCCTGTTCTTTTTACAACGCTACCTTCTCTAACGTTTACGTCAGAGCCAAGTAAAACTGCACCTACGTTGTCTTCCTCAAGGTTGAAAACAACTCCTACAACACCACCTTCAAATTCGAGCATCTCTCCCATCATTGCTTTTTCAAGACCGTAGATACGAGCAACACCGTCACCAACCTGAATAACAGTACCGATTTCCTCAAGGTTGGCGGAAGCTTCAAACTCTTGAAGTTGTTTGTTTAACTGCTCTAAAACCTCATCAGCTCTTATTACAGACATCTATCTTTAACCTCCTGATATATTAAAATCTTGTTAATGCTTTTTCTAACTGTTTTAGGTAGTTTCTTACGGAAGCATCGAGAATGTAGCTTCCGGCTTTTATAACCGCTCCTCCAAGTATACTTCTATCTTCTTTTACCGTAAACTCTATCTTTTTACCGATTTTAGACTCTAAAACATTTTTTATACGGTTTAAAAGTTCATCGTCTATAGGATAAGCCGTTACTATCTCTCCTTGAACGGTAGAGAAAAGTTTTTCTACTTCAAATCTAAAGGCTTTGTTTAACTCTTTCAAAACGTTTCCTTTGTTTTCTTTTACAGCGAGAAGTAAGAAAGGTTTTACTTCTTCTGGTAGATTTAAGATGGCAAAGACTTTTGATAAAGCTTTCTCTTTTTCTTCAAAAGGTAAATTGGGATTTAGTATTATGTTTCTAAAAGTTGTGTTTGATTTGTAAGCAGATGCTAAAAGGTCTAAATTTTTTGATATTTGGGAAAGTTTTTCTTCGTCTGAACCTGCTACTTTCAGTATTCCTTTAACTATTTGTTTCATAAACTTTTTATCAACTTTCACCTTAAGCCTCCAATCCTTTTATGGTTTTGTTGATTATCGCTTTACTTGTTTCACTATCTACTTTTTGAGAAAGTAGATTTTGAGCTACTTCTATAGCTTTTTGAGTTGCGTATCTTTTAAGCTTAAGTTCTGCTTTCTTTACTTCTATATCGATGGTTTCTTTCGCTTGTGCTTTTATTCTTTCTGCTATTTCGTTAGCTTGGGCTAAAGCTTGCTTTCTTTCGTTTTCTGCTGTTTCTTTAGCAAGTTTTATTCCTTCTTCAAGTTTGTAGTTTGCTTCTTCTAACTTTCTTTTTGCTTCTTGTAAGGCTTTTATACTATCTTCCTTAGCTTTTTGAGCTTCCAAAACCATGTTTGCTACGGCTTGTCTTCTGTCTTCTAAAAACTTTTTAATATGTTTTCCACCAAAGTAAGCTACTATGGCTAATAGTACAACTGTATTAATAGCTTTCCAAATTAAAATTTTAGACTCTTCTCCACCTTCTCCCGCAAAAGACATTCCAACAACGAATAAACCAATTAAAAGAGCTTTTTTCATGCTGCCTTCTCCTTTAGAGTTAGTTTATCTACTATTTTCTCGGCTATTTTTTCTATGGATATATCTAATGTCTTTGTTTCTATTTCAACTATTCTCTCTATATCCTTTTTAGCTTCCTCTATTTCTCTCTCGGCTTCTTCCTGAGCTTTTCTGATTATTTCTGCAACCATCTGGTTTGTTTCTCTGCTTGATTGTTCGAGTATCTTTTTACTTTCTTCTTTTACTTTTGAAAGTATAGCGTCAACTTCTTTAAGTATCTCTTGGGCTTGTTGGTTGTTGGCTTCGGCTTCCTGTAAAAGTTTTTTTACTGTAGATTCTCTTTCTTCAAAAGCTTCAAGGTAAGGTTGGAAGTAAATCTTTTTCATTATGAACATAAAGATTAAGAAAAGACCAAGTTGTATAAATAAAGTGTAATCAAGGTTTATCGTTACGTGCATAAACTCCTCCTTATTTTCTTTAATTTGGATATTATAATACCAGAAATTTTTAGTAAATTCAAAATTTTTTGTTATAATTTTTCAACATTGCTTTGTTTGAGGTGTATTATGGAGAAGGTAACGGTTAAGATAGATGGTATCGAAGTTCAGGTTGATAAAGGCACGACTGTTTTAGAAGCCGCAAAAAAAATAAACAAACTTATACCTACCTTCTGCTACCATGAAAAGTTGCCGATATTCGGTGGATGTAGAATGTGTCTTGTGTATGATGTTAAATCCAAAAGAAGTATAATCGCTTGCGGCACCTACGTTTACGATGGTATGGAAATAGAGACAGAAAATCAGCAGGTTTTAAACGACAGGAAGTTTATCCTTGAGATGCTTTTTACAAGGCATCCATTAGACTGTCCTATATGTGATAAAGCTGGGGAGTGTGATTTACAGAACTGGGGAACTTACTGGGGACCACAGAATAACGTTTTACCTATAACACCTTTTGAAAAGATAAGACCAGAAGATGACTGGGAAAGTGATTACCTTGAATACGTTTCTAACAGATGTGTCCTTTGTATTAAATGTGTTAGTGTGTGTGATAACATAAACCAGTCCCACTCTCTTTTTCAACTGGAAAGAGGCTTTGAGACTCTCATCTCTCCAGTGATAAAACCTATGGATAGTAGTAGCTGTGAGATGTGTGGTTTATGCGTTGATATATGCCCAGTTGGTGCTATACTTTTTAAACCTTTTAAATACAATGCAAGACCTTGGCTTTTAAACGAAACCTTTACTCACTGTAGCCTTTGTAGTCTTGGTTGTCCAGTTGTGATAGACCACGACGGTAAAAAGATATACAGGATAAGAAGCACTGCAGAACTGGAAATCTGCGCTAAACCTTACCTTGGATACGATGCTTACAACACAAACAGATTAAAAAATCCAAAGATACAAGGGAAAGATGTATCTTTTGACAATGCTTTGGAATTTATAGGTCAGATAATAAGCCAAAACCCTTCAAAAACTGCTTTGGTTGTTTCTCCTTACCTTTCAAACGAAGTTTTAGAAAAGATAAACAAACTTGGAATAACTACTACATCTATAATAACGTTAGACCTTTTACCTTTACTTGAAGGCTTTGGAGATTACAACCCACCTGATTTTGAAGAGATTAAAAACGCAGAACATTACGTTGTGATAGGAGACGATATAACAGATACTAATCCCGTTATCACATACTATATGAAAAAAAGAGTTGTTTATATAGGTGAACAGTTAGGTAGAATAAAAAAACTTTACCCAAACTTCATACAAGCAGAAGGTAGAGGAATCATAGAAAAGCTTAAGGAAAATGTAGAAGAGGGAAGTGTGATAGTATACTCTTCCTACTTCTTTGGTGAGGACGCTAAATACCTTGGAGAAGTCTTAAGAAAGCTTCAGGAAGAGAAAAACTGTAAAGTAGTGATAGTCCCACCTTACTCAAACGGTTTTGGCATCGTAAATAACCTTAAAAGAATCTCTTCTTTTGTAAAAACCCTTGATAAGATTTTATCTGGTGAGATAGAAAATCTTGTTATGTTTGGTGAAGAGATTTCGCTGTTTGTTGAGGAAGAAAAACTTAAAGAGATTTTCTCAAAACTAAAAAACAAAGTTCTGTTTACGCCTTTTGATGATGGTTTAGCCCTTGTTTGTGATGTTGTTATTCCTTTAAACACATGGGTGGAAGAAGATGGAAACTACGACTTTTTTACTGGTCAGAAAAAGTCAAAAACTTCTATAAAAAATAGCTTCAAAAACACAGAAATCATCGATAAAATCTTAAAGCATATTAACCCTACATCTAACTTAATAGAAGGTTTTGAATCAGATTTTACAATTCCTGAATGGATAAACAGGTTTAAAACTAACATATGGGATGCTTCTTACTTTTCTTTAAGGTCAGAAAACCTTACAAACTGGAAAATAAAAAACCAAGAGGTGCTAAATGAACGTTAAAATGGGTGTTGCAAAAGCTGGAATAAAACCTTCTGGAGACTACGATATACTTGTTTTAAAGTTTCCTGAATCTGTTTATTCTGCCGTTTTTACCCAAAATTCCTTAGCTGCAGCTCCTGTTTTGTATGACAGGTTAGTTTGTGAGATACAAGATAGAATATCAGCTATAGTGGTAAATAGTGGAAACGCCAACGCAGCAACTGGACAGAAAGGCTTTGAAAACGCCGAAAAAATGGCACAAATAACGGCTGAATGTTTGGGTTTAGATAAATCGGAAGTTTTAGTTTTTTCAACGGGTGTTATAGGTGTGCAACTACCTATGGAAAAAGTAGAAAACGGGATAAGACAAGCCTGTCAAAACATGCAGGAGCTTGATTTAGAACTTGCTGCAAAAGCCATATCAACAACAGACGCTTTTTACAAGTATTACCAAACTACAGGAATGGTTGATGGTGAGATTTTTACAGTAAAAGGTATAGCAAAAGGTGCAGGTATGATACATCCAAACATGGCTACGATGCTTGCTTACATATTCACAGATGTAAAAATAGATAAAAACCTTTTAGACAAAGCAACGAAGTTGGTTGTAGATAGAACTTTTAACTCTATATCTGTAGATGGTTGTGAAAGCACAAACGATAGCTTTGTAGTTGTTGCAACTGGAGAGTCTAACGTTGAAATAAACGATACAAACAGAGTTTACTTTGCAAAAAAGCTTTACGAAGTAGCCCTTGAACTTGCAAAAATGATAGTAAAAGATGGAGAAGGGGCAACCAAACTGATTGAGATAAATGTTTTTCAAGCTGCATCAAAAGATGAGGCAAAGAAGGTTGGAGAAGCTATAGCCACTTCAAATCTATTTAAAACTGCCATGTTTGGAAACGACCCTAACTGGGGAAGGATACTTTCAGCCGTTGGACAACTTCATTTAGATATAGACTTTTCAAAAGTTAAACTCTACTTAGGAAACTTTTTACTCTACGATGGAGAACCTGTAGAATTTGATAGGAAAGCAGCTTCCGAATACTTAAAAAACAGTAAAGAAGTTTTTATAAACCTTTACTTAGGAAGAGGTGAGGAAGAATGGACTTTCTACACCTGTGATTTAGGCTACAAGTATGTTGAGATAAACGCAGAATACACAACTTAGAATAATGTTTTTACCTCTTCCAACATACTTTTCCTTTCTTCGTCGCTAACGTAAGGCACCGCATAAAAAAGTTTATGATGGATAACACTCATTCCACAAAATTCAAATATTCCGCCTATAGTCTTTCTCAAACTTTCAGCCATTCCAGTTTGTTCAAAAAGTTCTTTTGGCTCACCAAGAGTGTTTATGATAATAACCTTTTTATCTGTAAGGAGAGGTTTTATCTCATTACCTTCTTCCTTGTAAGCAAAACCGTAAGAGAAGACCCTGTCTATGTAACCTTTCAAGATAGCCGGCATAGAGTACCACCATATAGGATGGACAAAAACTAAAGTTTCAGCTTTTGTTATAAGTTCCTGCTGCTGTTTTACGTCGTCTAAAACCTTTCCAGACATTATAGCTTCAAAGTCAGCTGGTTTTAAAACTGGGTCAAAGTTTATTTTGTATAAATCAACAGTTTCAAAAGTTTTACCTTTTTGTTTTATGGTTTCTTCTACTGTATTTTTTATTGCTGCGTTAAAACTTGCTGGATTTGGATGAGCGTATACTATTAAGTAGTCCATTTTATTCCTCCTTACTTACCAAATTTTTCTTTTATCTCTGCTATTGTTTGATGTGTGTTATGACATTTAGAACAGTTGTTGGTAGATATCCAACTTAAAGCTTTGTAAAATTCTTGTTTGTTTTTGGATTGTAAAGCTTTTGTTAAAAGGTTTAGATTTTCTTCTAACTCTTTTCCTTGGTATATTTCAACGGAAAGTTTGTTGTTGTGGCATTCATTACAGCTTTGAGATATTCCTTTAACTCTTTTTACAAAGTCGTTACCTTCTTTCTGAGCTTTTTCAAACTTGCCATCTTCCAAGAAAACTTTCATCTTCTTTAGAGAGTCTGCAGTCTTCTTCATATAGTCGTGAAACTCCAGATTTGACCTATTTACAGGATCTTCCATATTTATTATCTCAAAAGATGGGTAATGGTAAAGTATCTTCGTAGATACTTGGTAAGTTTGATGGCATTGGCTACAGGATTTACCTACGGCTTCTGCGTTAAATTTTACTTTTTCAACATCTTTACTTTTTACAGCTTCTACTAAAGCGTTTATTTCGTTCTTTTTAAGGTTTTTATCAAATTCTGGAACCATCTTACCTATGTTAAGGTAGTTTTCTCTTAAAACGTTTGCCCATTTTTCAGCGTTTTTCCAATCATTTTCTTGAATGTTGGTAAATATTCCTGTAAAAGCTGTAGACATAGCGTACATGCTACTTAGGAATTCCATCTTGTTTGAAGAAGGAGGATAGTACTTAGATAAAGATTTAGGAGGTTCTCTTAGTATAACTTCTGCAGCAAAACTTAAAGATACTACGGAAAGAACTGTTATGAAAATCCTTCTCATATCAATCCCCCTATGGGTTTGCTATAATAATAGGTAAGTGAATAAGCTAATAAAAAACTATGAAAAAAATCATAATTTAAATGAGTATGCCGTAAGACACTTTATATAACGTTTATTTTTACAGGAGGATAAAATTATGGAAAATATAAAGCCGGAAATACTGGAAAAAATGAAAAATTTCGCAAACACCTTTGCTGAAAAATCTGGAACTGTCCCAAACCCTAATGAAGAAGTTAGAATGGCAGTTATTCAAGGTTTAGCGGCCCACGTGCAAGAGTTAGGAAAACCTCTCTGTCCTTGTAACTTCTATCCAAACAAACAGGAAGAAGTACAAAAAAGAAGATGGATATGTGCATGCGACGAGATGCAGATATTTAAGTACTGTCACTGTCTATTATTTACAACACCAGAAGGTCTTCCGATAACAGAATATTTACCTGAGTGGCATGAAGGAAGACAGATATACGGCTTAGTTAAAGACCCTACACCAGATAAGGGTAGAGCTTTATCTAAAGTAGAAAACATAGTAGAAAACCTTAAAGAGTATGTAAAAGAGCATGGCCTTGATATACCGGAAGAAGAGATAGTAAAGTTTGCACAACAAACTGCTAAGAAGAAATAGAGTTTTTGTAGAAAGCCAATTAATGTTTATATTTGCAAGACTAAAGAGGAAAGAATTTAAATACAGATTATAGAATATGTATCTTCAATTTAATGGGAATTTAAGAAGGTGGAGGCTTAACCCCCACCTTTGGATTTATTAAATTAGTCTGTTTCTTTGAGATGAAGTTATTGTTGTAGCTAAACCTATGTCCCTTGGGAATTCTGTTCCTCTGGAAGTAGTCTGTATCTCAAGTTTTTCAGTTCCGAAGAAGGATTTTATTATTTCTATAGCGGCTTGAATATCAAAATCCTTGCAAGAGAATATGTCTATTGAGAAGTAGCCTTTTTCTGGGAAGGTGTGAATGCTTATATGACTTTCGGCTATTATTACAAAGCCAGATATTCCCCAGTCTTCAGGTTTTTCTCCACCATCATACTTAAATACATAAGGTGGCATTATCTTAGTCATTCCGATTTGTGAAGGTAGCGTGTCTAAGAAGTTAGTTACAGCTTCTATGCTTGCCAGTGCCTCAAACGACCCTTCGTAACCATCTACCATTAAGTGGGGTCCAAATCCTATCAACTCTTGTTTTCCTCCTTTGATATTAAAATTGTGGTATAAAAGATATATTAAAAAATTTTAAATGTAAATATATATTTGCATATTTTTTGTGCAATTTAAAATTTTTGCCTTGGAATTCCAAGGTTTAAAACCTGATAAATATTATTGTAAATAAATACTAACCAGATTAAGTTATACGTTAACAAAATTTTTCTTAATAAGGAGATTTAAATGACACATTACATAGAGCCAAAACTTACTGTAGAGCTTGCCCATCAGTGTGTAAAATGTTCTGCTTGTCGTCAAGTTTGCCCTACTTACTCTGTTGTAAAGGAAGAAAGGTCTTCTCCACGGGGAAGGTTGGCTTTAGCCGAGGCTGTGGTTGATGGAGTGTTGCCTTTAACGGAAGAGATAGCAGCCCAGTGGAACGAGTGTGCTATGTGTAGAAGATGTGAGTGGATATGTCCAAACGAAGTAGAGTATAAAGAGATAATGTTTAGAGCCAGAAATATGGCAAAAGAGAAAAGCAAGAAAGATTACTTTAAAAATGTTGTATTTAAAGGTCTTGCTATGATGGGTAATCCACTCACAAAGATAGGAATGAAGTTTGCCCCTGCTTTAATGGAAGCTTACGGTAAAATGCTTGGTAAAGAGGTTCCAGAATACAACGCAGTTTATATAGATGTTGGAATACCTAAGTATGCTAAACTTATGCCAAAGCCATCTGCCAAACCGTTCGGTTTAAGAGGTAAAGAAGTAAAAGCTGAAAAATCAAAAGGAAGATTACTTTTCTTTACAGGATGTATGATAGATGCCTTCCAAGGTAAAGTTGGTGAAAGTGTTCTTAAACTTATGGAAAAGGCAGGTTACGATGTTGTCGTTCCTAAGGATATAAGGTGTTGCGGTGCCCCACATCTTTACAGTGGCGAGATAGACTCTTTCAACAAATTGATGAAACACAACAAACAAGAGATAGATAAGTATGAGTTTGATTATATAGTTGTAGCTTGTCCTACCTGTGGTGGAGCTTTAAAGGAAGAGTATAAGTATCCAGTAAAAGATTTTGCAGAAATATTAGAAGAGGAAGGTTTCTTCACGTTCAGAGGTAAAGGAGAGAAAGTGACTTTTCACTTTCCTTGCCATTCATACACAGCTATGAAAACAGACCCAAACGTGTTTAGAAACGTTTTAAAGAATGTTAAAGATGTAAAGTATGTTGAAGGCGAAGAGGCTATGATGTGTTGCGGTTTTGCTGGATACTTTTCCGTTGCAAACTACGAAGTTGCCTCAGAATTACAGAGAAGAAAGATAGAAGACCTTAAGAAAACAGAAGCTACCTATGTCCTAAGTGACTGTCCGGGATGTGTTTTAAATCTTGCAGATGGAATGTATAAACACGGAGACTACAAAAACGTTAAAGTTATGCATTTAGCAGAGTACTTAGCCGAGAGGTTGGTAGATGAAAGTAGCAGTCAAAAAACAGAGTAATCTAAAGTATAGATGTAGAGTTTGTGGTTATATCTACGACCCTGAAAAAGGAGATGAGATAAACAACATATCTCCCGGTATAGAGTTTATAGACCTTCCAGATAAATGGAGATGTCCTGTATGTAACTATTCAAAAAAAGAGTTTAGAGTTTTGAAAAATAACAACCCGGCGTAGCCGGGTTTTTTGATTATACGGAATACATTCCTTCTTCTTTACTACTTAAAACCTGTTTTATCTCGTGTAAGAGTGTAGCTGGATTTTTTACTGGATACTGGATTTTGTTTAAAATTTCTTCTGCATCGTGTCCTTTTATCTTTACATCTTTAAGTTTTTCTATAAGCTGAGAAGGGTCGTTTACGGGGTATTTAACTCCTTTTGTATGCTTTAAAACCATGTAAGCCCAAGGAACGTCAAGGATTTTTGCGACCTCTTCAGATACGATTTGGCAGTAATGAACAAGTGTCTCTGCATCTTGACCTTCTTTTACCATTTTGTAAGCAAGTTTTGCTATTCCACCGGCAGTATGAACCCTCATCTCCTTTAACTCTTCTTTTGCAAGCTCTTCTAACTTTTTAATCTTTTCTAAAGCTAAAGTTGGGTCGGCTCTTAAGATATTTCTTACTGTATTTTTCGTAAGGCCAACTTTTTCGGCTATCTCTTCTTCTGTTTTAAGGTATTCGTCTCTCAATACTATAACGTATGATGCCCTTGCCAATGAAGGAAGCCACGTTAAAGTCCTATACTCTGCAAGTTTACTAAGACCACCAAGTAAATCGATAGCTTTGAAAAAAACTCTACTAACTAAATGCTCTACGTCTTGAGTATTTTCTGGAATTCCTGAAATTTGTATTACCATCTTTTACACCTCCTGATTTTATTTTCCTATTGGTTCTTTTATAACAACTAATCCTGTTTCGGTTATTTCTAAAAAGTGAGTTCTTGTATCATGTCCTGACATCCTACAACCGTCTATTCTAAAGAGTCTAACTATATCACCGATTTCTTTTTTATACATTTTGGCTTTAAACGGAGAATCTATGAGTTCTTTTGCAAGGACCATAGTTCCGTCAACTATATGACCGACTGCGTAACCTCCTGCAGCTTCGGCCGTTAACTCTTCGTGACCACTTCTTTTTTGTGATACGAATAAAGCAGTTTGATACCATTTTTTCATAAAGTTAAAAAGTCTTCTGACTATAGCTCTTGCCATCATCTCTTTGTTTTCAAACAAGCCTGTAACAGAGTCTATAACGGTATACTTTACTTTGTAGTTTTGAATAACGTAAGCAAGTGTAGCAAGTAAGTCCGGTATATTTTCTCTTATTCTTGTAGAAGATGCTGCATCAATCAGTATAATGTTATCCTGAAAGTCATCAAAATTTAGTCCCATAGCAGATGCTCTTAGCTTTAAAGATGCTACAACAAAATTTGCTGGAGATTCTACAGTAATAAAAGCCACTTTGTTTCCTTTACTTGCTTGATGGACAGAAAACTGTTCAACCATAAGAGATTTTCCAGTATCTGATACACCTGTTATGTTCATAACAGAGTAAGCCGGTATTCCTCCCAGTGTTTTCTTTACGATTTTTCCACCTTCTGCTGTAACGATGAAAAACAGGTCGTCTAATCCTTCTACACCAGTAGATACACCATAGATTTTAGGAGCTTTTTCTAAAGCTTGTGAGCCTGTAAATACTGCTTTTAAATCTGGTTCAGGTTTGTGGTATTCTTCAGATTGAGTTTCAATTTCTTCAGTTTGAACCTCTTGACTTTCTACTTTTTTCTTTGCCATGTGTTGTCCTCTTGTTGTTTGTTAACAAAAATTAAGTATAAAACTTTTTTTGGTTTTATGCAATGTTAACTAAATCAAAACGCTGAGCATACTTTTTAAATACTATATCCTTTAACTCTTTATAGTTTTTCAAATCTGGGTCTTTTGAGATGAGTTCTTCGGCTTCTTTGTTTGCTATGTTTAAAAGTTCTTCGTCTCTTTTTAAGTCTGCCAACATAAAACCACTTTCTCCAGACTGTCTAACACCTGCTATATCTCCTGTTCCTCTAAGTTCTAAATCTTTTTCGGCTATCTCAAAACCGTTGTTTGTTTTCACAAGTATTTTAAGCCTTTCTAATGTTCTTAACCTTGCTTTTTCTTTTGAAGGTTCTTTCTGGGGAACCGATAACTCGTCTGGAGCAATCAAAAAGCAGTAACCTTCATACTGTCCTCTTCCTATCCTTCCCCTTAGCTGATGAATCTGAGAAAGTCCAAACCTGTGAGCCTCTTCTATGACCATAACTGTAGCGTTAGGCACGTCAACACCAACCTCTATAACTGTTGTAGATACTAAAATGTGGGATTTCCCTTCTTTGAATTCTTGCATTATTCTGTCTTTCTCTTCCTGTTTCATTTTTCCGTGAAGTAGAACTACTTTGTAATCTTTAAAAACTTCTTGGTAATGTTTAAATCCTTCTTCGGCAGATTTTAAATCTGTTTTTTCCGATTCTTGTATTAAGGGGTAGACTACGAATGCCTGTCTTCCTTTTTCAAGTTCTTGTCTTAAAATCTCATAAAGTTTTCCTCTCTCTTTTTCAAACAAAATTACTGTTTTTACTGGTTTTCTACCTTTTGGTAGCTCGTCGAGTTTTGATACATCTAAATCTCCGTAGTAAGCTAATGCAAGGGTTCTTGGTATAGGAGTTGCTGTCATTACCATTACGTGTGGTTTTTTCTCTGACCTTTCTATCAGGGCTTTTCTTTGTTCTACTCCAAATCTGTGCTGTTCATCTACCACTACTAAGGCTAAGTTTTTAAACTTTACTTTCTCTTCTATAAGTGCGTGGGTTCCTATAACAACCTTTACTAAACCTTCCTTTATAGCTTTGTATATTTTTTTCTTTTCGTTGGCAGATAGGCTTCCAGTTAAAAGTGCTATCTCGTAGTCTTTTAAGTAAGGTTTTAAAAATGTTTTAAAGTTGTTGTAATGTTGCTGGGCAAGAATTTCTGTAGGAGCCATAACTGCTGCTTGGTATCCGTTTAGAGCTACCGCCAACGCCGACACTGCCGCTACAACTGTCTTACCACTGCCTACATCTCCTAAAACCATTCTGTTCATAGGCACATCTTTTGACATATCGTTTAAGACTTCTTTTATTGTTCTTCTTTGAGCGTTTGTAAGCTCAAAAGGTAGATTACTTTCAACTTTACTTAAAAAATCATCTTCTACTTTTACGATGTAAGATGGATTTCTTTGTAGTAGGGACTTTCTGTATTTTTGAGCTAACTGAAGTAGAAAAAGTTCATCAAAGATAAGTCTTTTCTGATGGATATCTTGAAAGTTGTTAAGGTCATCTACATCTGCGTTTTCCTCTGGTTTATGAACAAACTTTAACGAAGTTGCCAAATCTGGAAAGTTGTATTTTTTCAAAATTTCTGACGGTATGTAATCTTTCACATCGGAAAACTTTTCTACTAATTTAAACATACCTCTTCTTAGATGGTTAATTGTTTGGCCTGTGGTTTTTATAGAGCTGTCTCCCCTCAACGAGTAAACCGGGGCTACAGTGTCTATAGGGTCTTCCTTTACTTCCAGTAAGTCTGGCTGGATTAGAGAGTAATTTTTTTTATACACGCTTACTTTTCCAAATAGTTTTACGGTTTTACCTTTTCTAAAGTAAGTGTAAAGGTATGGTTTATCGTAGAAAAATAAAGCAGAAAATTTTACACTATCCTGTTTAAGTATCACTTCAACTTTAAGTTTGCCTCTGTTTACTTTTTTTATATCTTCAACTTCTGCGTAAAATGTTCCAGTTTCTCCGTCTTTTACCTTTAGTATCTTTTTTACTCTTCTGTCTTCGTATCTGTCAGGAAAGTTAAACAATGCCTGATAAACGTTTTCTACCAGTATTTTTTTAAAAGATTTTTTTTCTAAGTTGGAAAGAAAGCTTAGGTTGTTGATGGAATATTTTTCAAGGTCTAATACACTGTATTTACCAACCTTTTTTTCTTTTTCAGAAACTGGTTTTATTTGGTTGTAAGGTTTTGAGTCTAAGTGAGAAAGTATAATCTTTAAGAAAGCTCTTTTCTTTGCAGGGTTCATACTGTCTATAAGAGGTAGGTCCTCTAAAATAGCGTTGGGAACCTTTCCTTTTAAAGACTGTGAAAGTGTAGTACTTAAATCTTTTACTCTTGATAGGTATAAATCGTCTGAACTTATAAGCTTTTCTATAAAACTTTTAACCTGATTGCTGTTTTCCATACTCTGCTATGAAGTTTTTTAACTCCTCCACGAATTGGTTTGGGTCGTGTCCGTAGTTTATGGCTGCAATCTGTAGTCTTTCGTGGGGTTTGCAAGCGCATACATTACAGTACATATTTTTTGATTCGAAAAACCTTCTGGTAAACGGATACTTTCTCAAAACTTGCTCTACGGTTGTATCTAAAGTTATATCTTTCATTCTTTATCCTCCTGTTTTAAAAGTATTACTACATAACAAGCTGCCGCTTCCTGTTTACCTATACTGTCTAATTTTTCGTTTGTTTTAGCTTTTACAAATACTCTTTCTTTTTCTATTCCAAGAACCTTTGCCGTATTTTCTATAATTCTTTGTCTGTAAGGCATAATTTTTGGCTTTTCTATTATTATAACGCTATCTATATTTACTATTTTATATTTTTTGTCATCTAAAATTTTTTTTGCCTCTTTTAAGAAAAACTCACTTGGTAGATTTTTGTAATTAGGGTCATTATCAGGGAAAAGTTCTCCTATATCGCCGTAGCCTAAAGCTCCAAGTATTGCGTCCGTTAAAGCATGAAACAGGATATCTCCATCTGAATGTGCTACAAAACCTTTTTCAGAAGGTATCTCCACTCCACCTATAACCAACTTTTTCCCTTCTTCTAATCTATGTATATCGAAACCTAATCCGACTCTTACCTCCAATTCATCTTCTCCCTTAGTATGTCAAAGTAGCTTTTGTTAGGCGTTCTGACGATGTATGCGTAGTAGGGGGATTGTTTTACGATTATCTCATCACCGTAAAAAAGTTGTGTTCCTTCCTGTCCGTCCAAAGTAAGCCAAGCATCTTTGTTTTCGGAAACCATCTTTATCGTTATTGGTTCGTAGGTAGGTAGTATCATAGGTCTTGCTGTTAGAGTGTGAGAACATATAGGCACTAATACAAAAACATCTAATGAAGGATAAACGATTGGTCCTCCTGCAGATAAAGCATAACCAGTTGAACCTGTTGGAGTTGAGACGATAACACCGTCTCCGTTGTAGGTAGTTATATACCTATCTCCTACATAAACCGCTACATCAACTATCCTTGCTATTATAGCTTTGTTTACTATAACATCGTTTAAAACATCTGCAGTTAAAATTTCTTTACCATCTCTTTTTAACGTGGCTCTAAGCATCATTCGTTTTGATACACATAAAGGTTTAGAAAGTAGCTCTTCAACCTGCCTAAAGGCATCTTCCTTTGCCACTTCTGTTAAAAAACCAAGCCTTCCAAGGTTTATTCCTACCAAAGGAATACCATACTTAGAAACTCTACGTGAGGCAATTAAGAGAGTGCCATCTCCACCTACTACAAAAAGTATGTCTAAATTTTTAATACTTTCCTTTTCTAAATCTTTAACATCTTCTATAACTTCAGATTCTAAGCCTTTGTTTTTAAACCATAAATTTAAATCTTTAGAAAACTCTTTTGCATCTTTACTGTTTTTTGAAAAAATAGCAACTTTTTTATAAATCGGTAGTATACTCATTTTTTAACTTTAACCTTAAAGTTGGTCTTTTAATTATAATATTAAACTAAGAAAGTTTACAAACCGAAAATATACTGTTATAATTTTTTTGAAAGTCAAAAGAATAAGGGGGAAAGAACATGAAAATCTTTAAGAAGATTATAGGGATTTTTTTAAGTTCTGCAATAATAATGATTCCATCGGTTGCAGAAGCAAAAACTAAAAAAGTAAGTAAGGTTAAATCAAGTCATATAAGTTATAAGAAATCACATGTAAGTCATAAAAAATCAAAAGTGTCATCAAAACATTCTCACCATAAAAAATACGCAAGTAAGAAAGCAAAGTTTCAAAAAGTTTCTTACTCTTACGGTCCAAGAGTTTACGGTGATGATTTAGAACCTAACAGAGATATATACAAGTACGCTATAGGTCTTCTTGGAACAAAATACAGATTCGGTGGAGATGACATAAACGGTATAGACTGTTCATCTTTTGTTCAACATGTGTTTGAACTTGCGGGATACAAAATGCCAAGAACTGCAAGAGAACAAGCTCTTTACGGTTACTTTGTAAGAAAAGAGAATATAAAACCCGGAGATTTACTCTTTTTTGCAACGTATGCAAGTTATCCATCTCACGTTGGAATCTACATTGGAAACGGTAAAATGATACATGCATCTTCAAAAGGTGGTAAAGTTGAAATTACAGATATTAATCAAGAGTTTTACGTAAAAAGATTTTTATTTGCAAAAAGAATACCTGCTAACATAAAAGAACTAACTCCTCAAGATAGTATGGAAAGTATAGATTCTTACATAAACGAAAGTAAAAACAACAAAGAGGACCCAATAGCAAAAATAATAATGGAGAAAAATGATAAAAACTAAAAGCACAACGATACTTGTAGTCCGTAGAAACGGTAAGACTGTTATGGCGGGAGACGGTCAGGTTACCCTTGGCTCTTCCGTTATGAAACAGACTGCTAAAAAAGTTAGAAAACTAAACGATGGAAAGGTTATAGTTGGATTTGCTGGTAGTGCTGCCGATGGACTTGCACTTATGGAAAGGCTCGAAGAAAAACTAAACAAATACAGAGGAAACTTGGTAAAATCTGCCGTTGAACTTGCTAAAGATTGGAGGCTTGACAAGTATCTAAGAAGGCTTGAAGCTGTGATGATTGCCGCAGATAAAGAAAATATTTTGCTTCTTTCGGGAAACGGAGATGTTATAGAACCAGATGAACCTGTTTTAGCTGTAGGTTCTGGTGGAGATTACGCTCGTTCGGCTGCTTTAGCCCTTTACAGAAACACGGACCTTGACGCAAGAAAGATAGTAGAAGAAGCAATGAAAATTGCCGGAGAAATCTGTATATACACAAACACAAACTTTGTAATTGAAGAAATAGAATAAACTTGGAAGAACTCTTTGTAGAAGTAGCCGTCCCTGTAGCACTTTACGACACATTTATCTACAAAATCCCTTCTAACCTTAACCAAAATGATGTAGTAGGTAGAAAGGTAAAAGTACCTTTTAAATCAACTAAACATTATGGAATAATCTTAGACATAAAAGCACCAGAAAACTTTAAATACCAAATTAAAAACGTCTTTTCCGTAGAAGAAAAAGTTTTTACAGAAAAAGAAATAAAGATACTAAAAAAACTGTCTGAATTTTACATATCACCGATAGGTCTTACGGTAGATTACTTTGTCCCAGACAAAATTAGAGAAAAAAACATCAAAGACCCTTTTTTAGGTAAAGTTTTCTATCTTAAGAAAGATGTAGAACTAAAAAATCTAACAGATAAACAACTTAAACTAATAGACCTTTTCTTAGAAAGTGATTACCTTTCATACGAAGAAATAAAAGAACAGGGTTTTGATAAAAAAACATTAAACAGTCTTATAAAAAAAGGTTACCTTGAAGTCAAAGATGGTTTTCCAGTTTTAAAAGATTACTCTTACGTTTATCAAGAAATCCAAACCTACGATAAACCTTACAACAGTTTAGAAAATAAGATTTACCTATTTGATGAGTTTTACCCTGAAAAAAGGTTAAACTACTATATAAATTTAGCAAAAAGACTAAAAGGAAAAGGTATCCACATAATCCTTCCATCTGTAGAACTTTGCAACATCTACTACACAGAGTTTTCAAAATTTTTTAAAGATGTTTATTTATACAACGACCAGTTAAACGTTAAAGAACAGTGGAACGTTTGGAAAAATGCTATGGAAGAAAGCGGTATACTGATAGGAACCGTATCATCGATACTTTTACCCTTAAAAGATTTAAAAATACTAATAGTAGAAGAAGAAGACTCAAAAGTCTACAAAGTAAAAAGAACTCCCAAGTTTGATGTAAAAAGGTTAGCTTACTTTATTCACAAAGAGAAAAAAATACCAGTAATACTATCTTCATCTATACCTTCCGTTGAAGCTTTTTTATCCTTAAAGAAAAAACAAGTTTTACCTCTTACCAAAGAAAACATTGTAAATATAAAAAATCTAAAAATCATGCCCCACAAAAACTTAAACGAAGACTTACACATACTAAAACAAATCGTTTTAAGAGACAGAGAAGTTTTGATAGTTTCAAACAAAGGTTATTACTCTGGAATGCTTTTTTGTGAAAGATGTGGTTGGCAGGCAAACTGTTTAAAATGTGGATTTCATCTAAGGGTTCATCTTGAAAACGGAAAAAAATATCTACAGTGCGGTAGATGTAAGGCTAAATACGAGTATGTTTCAGACTGTCCAGATTGTGGGTTCAAACTGTCGGAAGAAGGTTTTGGAAAAGAGAAGATAGAAAAATTCTTAAAAAAATCTTTACCAGAAAGTTATTGGAATAACTTTAAAGTAGTTAGCAGTTTAGAGTTAAAAACCCTTACTGTTGGAAAGTATCAGACAGTTGTAAATGTTTATCCAGATTTTCTTCTTGAGTTTCCAGACTTTAGGTCTTGGGAGTTCTTCTTTAGAAAGATAACCCTACCTTTAACTGTCTGTAAAGAAAATTATATAATCTTCACAAACCAAGAAAAAGAAGTAATGAAATTCATAGAAAACGGTAAAGTTAAGATAAAAGAGTTTTTGGAAGAAGAACTACAAAGAAGAAAAAAGATGAGACTACCACCTTTTATAAAGACTATCAAACTTGAAATCTTAACAAAGAAAATAAAAACAAATCTTATAGATGAATATGTTTTAAGCCACTTTAAAAGTTTAAAAGTTATAAAAAAACAGTTATCGGAAAACAAGGTAGTGTATGTATTTGAATACGAAAAAGAGGAAGAAAAAAACCTTTTTAAAGAGTTTTACATAAAAATTTCCAAAAATAAAAACTTAAAAGTTTCTATAGAAGTTAACCCTGCAAACTTTTAATAACAAGGTTTTTTAGGGCTTCTATAAATAGAGGATGAGTTTTTAATGTAGGAATTCTTATATAACTTTCTATACCTAACTCTTTTGCTAACTGTCCATACTGGTAATCAAGTTCATATAAAGTCTCTGAATGTTCAGAAACGAAGCTTACAGGTATAACTACTAACTTTTTAACCCCTTCTTTTGCAAGTCTTTCTATTTCTTGGTCTGTAAATGGTTCAAGCCATTTTACTGGTCCTACTTTAGACTGGTAAGCAAGAGAGTATTTAACACCTTGGAAGTGTTGCATTATAAGTCTTACGGTTTCTTCCGTTTGCTTTTGGTATGGGTCCCCATCTAATATAATCTTTTCAGGTAAGCTGTGGGCTGAAAATAGAAAGTAGTAATCTTTGTAATCTGCAGGTAAATTTTCCTTTATGTTTGTTACCATAGCGTTTATGTAATCTGGATTGTTGAAAAAACAGTTTATCTTTTTTATAGGTATGTTTGAAGAGTAGTAGTAAGGGTTTTTAACTCCTTTCAGTGTTGATAAAACCGTATATTTCCCACTTTTTATATACTTTTTTACTTTTCTATCAAACTCGTTAAAAGAGGAACCAGTGGTTGTTCTGCTGTAATGTGGATAAAGTGGAAGTAAGACTATACCTTTTAAATCTTCTTTGAAAAGTTCTTGCAATGCTTCTTCTGTAAAAGGATGCCAGTATCTCATTGCTACAACGACCTTAAAATCTTCACCGAGGGCTGATTGAAGTTTTTCTGCCTGCTGGAGGGTCTGTTCTTTCTGAGGAGATTTACCACCCATTATTTCGTAATACTTTCTTGTTTTTTTAGCCCTTAACCTTGAGATTAAAAAAGCTACAGGTTTTTGAATAGGTTTTGGAATCTGAATAATATCGTGGTCAGAAAATAGATTGTATAAAAAAGGTTGTATAGCGTCCAAACTGTCTGGACCACCCATATTTAGTAAAACAACGCCAATTTTTTTCTTCATTGTCCACTCTAATTTTTTAATTTATAATTAATACTTATACCATAAAAACTGTTAATATATACTATGAAATTAAAAAAGTCAGATATGAAACGGAGGTTTTTAATATGGAAAGGCTATACTCTCCTTGGAGGTCTCAGTATATAGAAGGTTTAAGTAAATCTGAAGGATGTTTTCTATGTGATGCTTTAAAAGAAAACAACGACGAAAAAAACCTTATTCTTTACAGAGGTAAAAAGGCTTTTGTCATAATGAACCTTTTTCCTTACAACGCAGGACATCTTATGGTCTGTCCTAACGAGCATATTGGAGATTTTACAAGTATAGATGAAGAAACGTTGTGTGAAATTTCTTTACTTACTCAAAAAATGGTAAAACTTCTAAAGTTAGTCTTAAAACCGGACGGATTTAACATAGGATACAACTTGGGAAAAGCTGCAGGAGCAGGCCTTGAAAGTCATATACATAATCACATAGTCCCAAGATGGGTAGGAGATACAAACTTTATGCCTGCTATAGGAGAAGTAAGGGTAATATCTCAGGACTTAAGAGAGATTTATTCAAAATTAAAGGAGAAATTGAAAGATGTTGAATAAGATAAGATTTATCATTTGGCTTGTTATTATGCTTATAGTTGCTTATTTTGTTTCGATGAACTCTACGTCCATTAGCGTAAACCTTATTCCCGGTTATCAAACAGTACCTTTACCTCTATCTATAGTTATTATAGTAAGTTTAATAATTGGAGCAATTTTAGCCGTGATTTTGACGGTAGGGGATTGGATAAAATTTAAATTAGAAATTAAGAAATTAAAAAAACAACTCGAAAACTGCGAGAAGGAAAAGCAGGTCTTTATACAGTTAAAATACTCAAACCAACCCAAATCTGGTACTGAAAATAATGTATAATAATCTTTAAAAATTCTATCGGAGGTTCCTTATTAATGTCAATCGGTAAGAGAGTAAGGTTAGAGAGATTAATAAATAGAGATACAGGAAAAACTGTTTTAGTGCCTATGGACCATGGAGTAAGTTCCGGTCCTATGAAAGGAATAATAAATCTAAAAGATACAGTTCAAAAAATAGCCGAGGGTGGAGCTAACGGAATCATTCTCCACAAAGGTATGGTAGAGGCAGGCCATAGAGGAAAAGGTAAAGATGTTGGTCTTATAATACACATGTCTGCTTCTACTGACTTATCGTTAAGAAAAAACGATAAAGTTTTAGTTTGCACAGTAGAAGAAGCTATAAAACTTGGAGCTGATGGTGTATCCATACACGTAAACATAGGTGCAGAAGATGAAAAACAGATGCTAAAAGATTTTGGAGAGGTTTCCAAAAAATGTCTTGAATGGCAGATGCCATTACTTGCTATGATGTATTACAGAGGTCCTGAAGTAAAAAACCCTTACGACCCGAAAGCTATCGCACACATAGCAAGAATAGCTGCAGAACTTGGAGCTGATATAGTAAAAGTCCCTTATACAGGAGACCCAGAAACCTTTAGAGAGGTAGTTGAAGGTTGTCCCGTTCCAGTAGTTATAGCTGGAGGACCAAAGGTAGATTCAGATGAAGCATTACTTAAAATGGTTTACGATGCGGTGGTAGTTGCAGGCTGTGCTGGTCTATCTATTGGAAGAAACATATTCCAACACGAAGACATAACAAAAATAACATACGTTCTATCAAAGATAGTCCATGAAGGTATAACCGTAGACGAAGCGTTGAAACTTCTAAAGTAAAGTTATAGATTTATTGTTAGAATTTTCTTAGAAGGTTGTTTTATGGATATTGATAAACTTGTAGAAAAAATAAAAGATGCTATAACTGGAGAGTTAAGGTCTGAGCTTAACCTTTTTAAGGCTGAGGTCTCTTCTCAGTTAAAAGGTTTCTCTTTGGCTATAGAAAGTATGAATGCAAGACTTAACAACGTAGAAAACGATATAAGAAGTCTACGACAAGAACTTATCGATACAAGGACTTACTTAGATAACAAAATAGAAAACGTCAGAGATGAACTATCTAACAAAATAACTCACTTAGAACATTACCTTAATCTTAGGATAGATGAAACGAACAAAAGAATAGATGA
>ERZ1669249.158-NODE-158-length-38429-cov-25.631235_pt1 | contig 38429 bp, 45 predicted proteins | sample MGYA00579293_ERZ1669249 | MGnify/ENA primary metagenome ERZ1669249 (study PRJEB41166, sample SAMN08046057) | hot springs metagenome | biome: hot spring; feature: neutral hot spring; material: thermophilic sediment; isolation source: thermophilic sediment from... | reverse complement strand
ATAAGAAAAGTTTATCCAATCTTCTGATGATAGATCTTGATGGCAGTTGATAGGTTTGGCAGACCAATTACAAGCCTTAGAATTTCTGTGAACTATGAATGCAACTATAGATGTTTTTTCTGCCATAATGAGGGGATGGAACCAGCAAGTAGGCTAATGAGCCCAGAGGAGATAGAAAAAGTGGTTAGAGTTGGCGCAAAATACGGAGTGAGAAAAGTGAAGATAACAGGGGGTGAGCCCCTTCTCAGAAGAGATCTAGAGGAGATAATAAGGAGAATAGCTGGGGTCGATGAAATAAAGGAAATAAGCCTTGTGACGAATGGATATATGCTAAAGGAAAGAGCTAAAGGATTAAGAGAATCAGGTTTAGATAGAGTGAATGTAAGCATTCACTCGCTGAATCCCGAGGTGTACAAGAGGATAACTGGAATTGACGGTCTTCATAGAGTGGTAGATGGCATAGAGGAAGCTGTAAAAGTCGGCCTGAAAGCGAAGATCAACAGAGTTATTTTAAGAGGAGTTAATGATGGGGAGGAGATAGATGAGCTGATTGAATTTGCCAAGAAAACAGGCGCCTTCCTGCAGATAATAGAGTTAGAGGGAGATTATGAGCTGATGAGGAGGTATCACCTTCCGCTGAATGAGATAGAGGAAAAACTAAGAAAAATGGGCAGATTAAAGGGGAGAAAGGATCTTCACGACCGTCCAATATATGAAGTTGATGGAGTTGATGTAGAGCTAGTAAAAGCTTATAAGAACCCTGATTTCTGCATGCATTGCACTAGAATGAGGGTAACTCCAGATGGAATGTTTAAACCATGCCTTTTCAGAAAGGACAATCTAGTCCCATTTCTGGATAGGCTGAGGGAGGGGAAGGAGATAGACTCCCTTTTCCTTCTCGCTGTGAACAGGAGGGAGCCCTTCTACAAGGGGTGATTTAATGGTTAAAATGGTAGATATATCTGAAAAAGAGCCTGTTTTAAGGATTGCAAGAGCAAGAGGAAGGATAAAATTGAGGGAAAGCACAATAAAGAGGATAGTTGAGGGAAGAGTGGAGAAGGGAGATGTAATAACAGTTGCCAAGCTAGCTGCAATACAAGCCGTGAAAAAGACTCCTGAGATAATACAACTCTGTCATCCCATACCGATAGAAAATGTGGGGGTTGAAGTGAGGATAGAAAAAGATTATGTGGAGGTTGAGGTTGAGGTAAAAGCTATTGCAAAGACAGGAGTTGAGATGGAGGCTCTTTCAGGGGTATCAGCTGCTCTTCTCAACATATGGGATATGGTGAAGAAATATGAGAAAGATGAGACGGGCCAGTATCCATCGACAGCGATCAGCGATATATCCGTGCTGGAGAAGAGAAAAGATGTCCAAACTTTTTCGAAATAATCGAGGTAAATTTGCCATAAAATTAAGGTTGTGCACATAATTGATTTGTTGTTTTTATTATCTGTATGTAGAATGAGCCCTCTTGCTGCTCTAATTCTAGTTGTGGTGATGAAATGCACCAAGTAGTTTCAACTGCTCTCATAATGTCTCTGGGACTTTTGATCTTACTTATATCAGCAAGCACTGTTAAGGAGATTCTTATATCGATGGAGAGCTATAAGGAGAGGAAGTGTGTGAGAGCTGTTCTCTATGCCCTTGAGGAGATAGTATCAATTTCCTCAGGAGGAGGCAAAGGGGATGTTCAGATAAACCTCCCATGTAAGGTGAAAATAAGAGGAGATAGTTGCATTTTGGTGTCAGCTGGAAGTGAGAGCATGCATCACTGCTTTCCAGTGAAAATAAGGGATCTTGATATTGAGATAGAGGGAAGTGGATTTTTGACATCAGAATGGAGGGAAGGAGAGGTGATAATAGGGTGGAGAGGGTGATGAAAGAGGCCCTCCTTCTCCTAATGGTCGCTATCTTAGCTGTTTCCATTACCTCTATGGTGAACAGCTCAGTTAACATCAGAGAGAACTTATATTATAAGAGAGTAGATTTCTGGAAAATGACAATAACCTCTATAAATCAAAAATATGGATTAGAGGGTGAATTCACACCTCCGGGGGGTGAGAGGGGATGAGTGACTACATCGCCTACATCTTAATGACAGTAGTACTTGTAATATTAGCTTTTCTCATAATAATGGAGGCGATCTTGCCATGCTGAGATATCTCTTTTTGGTTGTTCTCCTATCAACTCTCCTGATAACCGGCCTCAGGGCGGCAGATGTCTGGTTCATCCCCTCCCTATCGGAAGGAAAAGCAAAATGTCTTGCTATATCATCTATTATAAATATGTCATATAGCATTAAGAACCTCACATCAGGACTAAATTCTAGCTGCACATCACACAGCTGTTATGCGATAGTACAGCCCATCCCAAGAGGAAGAGTCTATATAACTGGTAGATGGCCATGAAAGAGCTTCTTTTCATCTTGATCGCAGCGATAATCATAGCCACCCTGATAAAACTTCCGGATCTTTATCCATTAGAGAGCAGAGGGATAGCATACAGGATATCTCAAGAGGAGATGCATGCTGAAATGGAGACTTTTCCAGCCAGATTGGTGGTTTTTGAGAGACTATACCTTGATAAACTCCTGTTGAATGGATCCAGAAATCTAACAGTTGATCTCGATGAATTTGCTTCTGAGATCAGAACGGATCTAAAAAGAAAGGGTATGGAGGCCGGTATCAAATATCATTTGGAAATAGGGCCATGTGATAGAGTGAACGACTCCCTGAATAATGTGTTTGATGGATCCTCTGATCCCCGCTCCATAGGAGTTAGAACAAAAGTATATCTTGAGGTGAGAAGTGAGATGACACATATTTCAGGAAAAAGAAGCTATGTGATATACGTGTGCCATCCTTACAGGAAAATTTGTTTTGATAGAGTTGTTGGCTTGCTTCCGAGGAACTCGTCATTCGAGGAAAGTGGAGAGTTCAATAGCACTGATGAAATTGAGAGATGGGTTAAGAATATGGCCAAACAGTACAGGAACAAGCTTGTGGAAATAATGGATAAAGCTAGGGCAACCGCTGGCAACTGCAGCTTAGATCTAACATACAATATAGAGGAAATATACAATAAAGTTTATTCACATGGATATATTTTAATATATAAAATCAATGTCACAATTAAGCAGGAAGACATCACCCTCTACTACTATGGTGGATCAAAAAGAGGGATCTCAGAGAAGTTTACCACAACATGGTGGATTTATTTGAACGGTGAGCTTTCAAAAAGATCGGAAAACATTAGTTCAGCAGGTATAAGTGTTCCAGAATGTGAAATAAGTGCTCCCATGAAGTCCAGATAAAACTATTCCCAATTTTCCCGCCATTTCTATGATAAAATTCGCCTTTAGAAGGGTTTGTATGAAAAGGTTGTTCTTGTTTCTGCTGATGATTCTTGTTACTACACGAGCTGTTGCTGTCTCGGCGGGAGATGGCATATTAGATGATTTCAACAGGAGGTTCAGCGAGGCGGTTAGAAACATGGTAAATGCCATAGTGGCTATGATAAACGCTATAAAAGATGCTGCATTAACGATTGGAAGAGTGCTTGGGGGAGCTCTTATAGCAATAGGTGCAGTGTTGTGGGCCAGCGATTTATTCAGTTATAAAGGGAAAAGACTCATAATATCCGGGATAATACTTCTAATAATACTAGAGCTGTTGCTGGGGTGATTCAGGTGAGCTGCTCCATGGCTAAAGCCGGTAGCTTCCAGCGTTCAGCTGGGGCTTTACGCCTCCAGCCTCTTCTGCTTGTTCGGGAGCTCACGATTCCCCAATCCCATGCGTCTCATTAACTCATGGGCTATATTGTGAGGGAATACGCTCTTTCTGAAGGGGAACATCTCCTCCAGCTATGGCGAATTTTATATCTAAACTTCATTCATCCCAGAGCTGAAACTTGGATTTTCTGAGCACTCATTTTATAAAAAGATGGGAAATTATTTAGGAAATACTTAGCCGATAGTTTAGGAAATGTGGATTAATAGTATTAAATACTACAGAAAAAATATATGATAAAATGTATCAGCTATTTATTCCAAATATCTTAGCGACAGTCTCATCTAGCCATTTTACCGCCGAAACAGTCCCATTCCACAGCTTTGACGGAGCTTGCTCAAATATTGAGACAACATTAATTATGGGAGCTGCCACTATGCTGAGAAAGAGCGCTATTGTTAGAATTAGCAGAAGAGCTTGCTCAACAGTTCCACTTACCCCACTTCTTCTTTTCATGATGCCACCACATGAGTCCAGAGCGATCTTTTTAAGCAGGAAACTCCAGATACATTTGAGAGGTAATTACATTGAAGGTATGCCCTGTATGTGGAAGCAAGAGGATAATGAAAATATCCCCGCTTTCTGGGTGGCTCACTCCAGAGGAATGGTTCTGCCCTGATTGCGGCTACAGAGGACCAGTCTACGGAGAAGTAGACGAGGACTCCTCGAAGGATGAGTAATATTTTTATATTTTCACTACTACTGAAAGCCCTATGGAGCGCCAGGATCTATTTAACATATTGAGAAGGCTTGCTTCTGTTCCCACTGTAACAGGATATGAGCGTAACGCAAGGGAGACCATAGAGGAGTTGTTGTCGGGCTATGTGGATGATTTCTGGACAACTCCATGGGATAACAGCGTGGCTGTTATAAATCCGATGGGGAAGAAAAAGCTCCTCTTTGCAGCTCATGTCGATCAAATAGGCTTCATTGTAACAAATATAGATGAATCAGGCTATCTTAAATTCTCACCGATAGGAGGATGGGATGCAAGGGTGGCCTATGGAAGCAAGGTCACCGTGATAACCTCAAAGGGAAACATAAGAGGGGTCATAGGAACTCTTCCTCCTCATCTCATGAAGGAAAAGGAGAAGAAAATAGACTTTAAAGATCTTGTAATAGACATAGGGGTCGATAGTAAAGAGGAAGCCGAGGAAGCAGGGGTTAAAGTTGGGGACTATGTGTGCCTCTACTCTGAGCCGGAGTTGGCAGGAAAATACAGGGTTATAGGCTCTGGAATGGATGATAAAGCAGGATTGGCTTCAATAATATATGCGGCAAGAATGCTTGCCAGCAGGAAAAGCGAGCTTGGAGATATATCTGTCTACTTTGTGGCCACTGTACAAGAGGAGATAGGGTTAAGAGGAGCTAGCATGATAGGGTACGAACTGAAGCCAGATTTAGCAGTGATTGTAGATGTGACCCATGCAAAAACACCTGAGACAAAGGATATAGCTTTTGTAGAGCTTGGAAAAGGTCCAGTTATATCAATAGGTCCCATATATCATAGAGAGGTGACGGAATCTCTTATAGAGATCGCTGAGAGATATGGGATAAGATATCAGAGGGAGGCGGATCCAAGAGGAGCAGGAACAGATGCATGGGCAATTCAGATAGCCAGAGGAGGGGTTAAGACGGGCCTTGTTTCAGTGCCAAACAGGTACATGCACAGCGGCGTGGAGATGGTGGATCTAAGGGACATGTCGGATCTAGCTAGGCTCCTAGTTGAATATTCAATTTCTATAAAAATTTGAGCGTGAATAAAAAAGTATTTAAATTTGCCGAGGCTGCCAGCCATATGTCGGTGAGACTTGCTATACCTGCCTGGTCTGATGAAGGACTGGATTCGGAAGTGCACCCTAGACCCCTCGGATCCCCTTTCATGGCAATAATTGAGGTGAAAAACAGGGAAGCTAATCTAGTAGAAATAGTAAGAAATCCCATATCATCTCTCTTAATTCCTAGCAGGGAGATAAGCCTTGCATCTTGGTTAAAGAGCAAGAGAATAGATATTCTGATATCCCCTAAACCATGCAGCCCCTCTGTTGTGGAGAAGCTGATGGACTGGGAGATAGGATTTCAGGTAATTGAGGGAAGGACTATTAGAGAAATAGTAGATAAATATGTAAGGAGAATCCGTTAGAAGGATCCTGTAAAAACAGATCGTTAAATTATAAGTTGCTATTATGCTCCTTCAAAGCTTAATAAAAGTTCAAGGCCTCAGTCCGCCCGTCTTTCCTCATCCTGTCGGGCGAAGGAATTCTCCTCATAGGCCTTTTTATTGTGATTGTGGGATCTATTAACCGTTTATGTTATTTTTATAAATATTTAATATAATTTAGTTATATTTTCCCATCAAATAGACCGATTGAACAGAGAACAGAGGATGCAAAAGAGACTAAGGTGTCCTGATTTCCTCCGAGCTCTATTATGAGTATATCTCTTTCTTCAGCTATCTTGTACACTGAATCCAGATCTGCTTTGCCATTTTTCACATCAATCGCAAGGGAGACAGCATCCTGAGGAGCGTCATCCATCACCACAACCAAAGAGGGCGAATTACAGCTCTCCTCTGATATTATACTCCCGATTATCTCCACGATATCGCCTGGATCTCCTTTTGCAACAGCACACCATGACCTTCTGCCTAAAATAAATGAAAAGAGAACAGATGCCTCCTTGTATATTGATGTGAGCTCTGATAAAATCCTTTGAGCTATGCTTTCATCCTGCTCGCCCTGACATCCAGTTGTAAATCCAACATAAACAGTAGGAGGTTCTCCTTCGTGAAGCCTCATGTCCCCATCACCGGGATATCTCCAAATCTCCCCAGCTTTATTTTATCGCCAGGATTTGCATCCGTCGGCACTATCCTTATTCCTATTCTTTTTCTTCTTTTAAGGGCTATTGAGACAGAATCCTCAATCATCTTCCTTATTTCATTCTCATCCGCCTTTACCACGACCATGTCAAGCCCAGCTACACAAACAGATATAAGGGAGATCAGATCCTCCGGGCCTATAACTCCTTTAGATCCGAGCTCCATGAGGCGGTTGTCCTCCGCATATGGAAGCATCAGCTCGTTGAATCCAGTTAATTTCACATTCTTAAGCCTTTTTATTGCCTTATTTATCTTATATATAGCTCCTAGTGTGCCAATGCTCATGAAATTTCTCCCTGATACTTTTTCCACTAGGGCTGCTGAGCTCTCCTCCATCCATGGAGATATGGAGGCATCTATGCCTATAAATGGTATTTTTAATGCCCTGGAGAGACCATTGAGAAGTTCATTATATCTTCGAACTATTTTTTCTAAACTATTTTCTAAATTGTTAGCATCTATTTCAGGTATCATTCTAAGGCTGGCAGACATGCCATTTCTGATGGACCTAGTTACTGGAAAGTAGGATGTTTCAGGCTGATCTCCTACGGAGAAACCTATTCTTGTGCATGCAACCTCTCCTAGCTCCCTCTGTATCCTCTTCAGAAGCCATGCCGCATCCTCCACCTTATGCAAAATAATTGATACAAAGAGGCGATCGGAATCATTCATAGCCCTGATAATTTCCTCCGAGCTCCTTCTTATGTTCACTCTTCCCAATGGAAAGGCTGTAAAATCTATTCCATTTTCCCCGAGGTCAAGGGATAATTTAGCGATATGGCGCATATCCTCAATCTTTCCCCAAGGAAACACAAACCTCCTCGTCCAGGGTGATATGCTATTTTCTTTTAGCCCTTCAACAAATCTTTCGACCAATCTGAAATCCAATTTACTTAGATGAAGGGATATAGCCCTTATAGTAGTCATCTCATTTCCAAAAGCCGGATCATTAAAAAACTTCACTGAAGCTATGGAACAGGCCCCGGATATCTGCCCGTTATGTCCCTCCTGACCTGCTCATTCAAGAGAAACGCTACGGTGAGCACACTAAACAATAAGAAGAATAGCAGAAACAGGATTGCTAGAACTCCATCTCTCCCAAAAATTCTAGAAGCATAGGCGAAGGCTGATACTATGATTGATGCTGATAGAAAAACTGCCATCACCCCATCTAAAATGGCCAGTTTTCTCCCGCTTTCTCTTCTGTTAATCATTAAAATACATGATATTAGATATAACAAAGATAGCAAAATTATGGTTAAGTAAGATGCCAGGAGAAATGGTTCGCGTCCTGAGAGCAGGAAAAGAGCTGAGAGAAATAGGAACATGGAGGAGAAAAGGATCATGTAGGACAATATTACATTTGCTAGAGCGACCATATTCTGATATTCTCCTAAGAGAAAGAGATAAATTTTATTTTTATGTTATTAAAGTAGTATAATGTTTGCAATAAGCCGCTGAGAATTTATTTAGATGCTGCTAACTCGGAGGAGAGGTGTTGTGAATAGAGCTTTTCCCCTATACACCGAGAAAGGGACAGAAGGAACTCATTGACTTTATAAGAAATTCTAGATCCAGATATATCTGCATACACGCCCCAACAGGGTTCGGGAAAACTCCTGTAGTTTTATCTGCTCTACTCCCCCTTACGAAAAAGGGTTTGAAGATAATATGGGCCGTTAGAACAGGAAACGAAACAGATAGACCAATAGAAGAGCTAAAAAACATAGTAAGAAGTAGAAATGAGAATTTTCTGGGGATATCTTTTAGGGGAAAAAGGGATATGTGCTTGCTCGCTAGAGAGAGAAAAGTATCAGGGTATGAGGCAGTGAGCAACCTATGCAATCTCTACAGGGAGAAGTGTCAGTATTACAAAAATCTGGATAGAACTAAATTCGAAATGCCAAAAGAACCGCTTCTTTTCTCTCAAGTGCTCAGAATGGCTGAGGAGCTCAGGATTTGCCCTTATTTTCTCCAGCTAAGGATTTTAGAAATCGTGGATCTTGTTTCATTGAGCTACAATTACATACTATCTCCTATAGGATGGGTCATCAGGAGATATGTACCCTTCAGGAAAAGCATACTCGTGATAGATGAAGCCCACAACATACAAACTGCAGTGATGAATGTAAACAGTGATAGCATATCTATACTGTCTGTTAGGAGGGCGATAAAGGAGGCAAGCACTATAATGGACTTTCCTCCGGATCTAGCCGATTCTCTAAAATTTCTAGCAAAAATCATGAGTAAGATGAGAGATAGGATAGTTGAGGATGATCTTTACGATCCTGAAGCTTTGATGAAAGAAGTGGGCCTCAGCAAAGAATCCCTTCAACTTCTCGTGAAATTTGGAGAAAAAATAGCAAGAAGAAGAGCAGAGCAAGGAAAATCACCTAGATCCTATCTTTCTCATATAGGAAGATTCTTTTTGACAGCTCTAGATTCAAGAGATGTCGATGGAATATTCAGTCTGGCTACTAGGGAGGGAGAGAACCTAAAGCTGGAGCTAGTTGACATGAGATGCTCTGAGGTGCTCAAATACATATGGGAGGAGTTCAGGTCTGTGATATTCATGTCTGGAACTCTTTCTCCTATAAGCGCTTTCTCAGAAGTTGCTGGGGTTAACTCATGCGAAAGCTTTGAGATGAGGTCTTTCGTCGACAGGAGAAAAGTTAAGACCGCACTGCTGAAGGGAGTGAGCACAAAAGGAGAACAGCTCTCAACAATGATGAAGGACAGATATTTGGCATCAATTAAGGCTTTTCTCTCCTTTATTAATGGAAATGTCGCCATTTTCACATCTAGTTATAGGATACAGGGGTGCGTTTTAGGAGAGCTCGTTGAGATAGCTGATAAACTGGGCTTTATATTATTCAGCGAGAGGGAGGGAATGAGCGGACATGAGGCAAGGGCTATATTGGAGAGCATAAAGGAGGCAGCTTATAGAGGAGATAAAGTTGTGCTTGTTGCTCCTATGGGTGGAAGATTTTCTGAGGGCATAGATCTTCCCGGAAAGGAGCTTATCGGTGCCTATATAATGGGAATCCCCTTCGATAGGCTCACAAAGAGGACTCAGCTTTACATAGGCTATTATACCAGATTATATGGAGCTAGAAAGGGCAGATACTATGCGTATGTTGTTCCCGCTATGAGGAAAGTGTCTCAAGCCATAGGAAGAGTTATCAGGAGCGAAGAGGACTATGGAACATTCGTCTTAGGGGATGAAAGGTTCTCAAAGCCGCTTTACAACAGGCTTCTGCCGGACTACATAAGGGAGACTGCTGAAACAATAAGCTGGAAGAATTTAGGCGGTTATTTGGAGATGTCGAAGGAAGTTGGCTAAATAAATTTGCCAGAAAAATAGTTAAATATTAATTGCCTCTGCTATCAATAGATGCCAAGGATTGATGTATACCTCTCAGATGATAAAACCTCGCTCTATGTGGAAAAAGCTATAAATACATTAAAACCATCTTTAAAGAAATTGTATGGATATGATGTGAGAATTATAAAAGTAAATAATTCTACTGCCGCTCTCATGGCCCTCAAGGAGGGAGTTGATGAGCTACCCGCAATAAAGATAAGCGGTAGAATTTTTAAAGTAGTTGAAGCAGAGAAGGCAGTCAACCTGCTTTTATCGGGAAAAAGCCCAGATGAATTGCTGGAGAGAAAAGTTTCATCAGAAGCATTGAAGAAGAGAGCTGAGAACATACTCAGAAACGCTGAATCCATGTCTATTTCACTGGAATCAATAGCTCCTCAAGCTGGAGATGTGATAAAGAACATAAGAAATCTCGAGAGCGAGATATATGAGTCCGAATTCAAGGAGCTTGACTTGGAGCTGAGAGAAATAGAGGATGCACTTATGAGAGAGTCTAAGAAGTTTCATAGGATAAAAGAAGTAAAGTCCCAAGCAGAGGATCTATACAAACAGGTTTTAGATGGTGTTTCTTCCCTTAAAGAGATAATATCCCGCACTCAGATAGTAAAAGCAGACGCTCTAATAAGATCATTAGAATCCGAGGTTATCAATCCATCGAGCTGCGGCGAGGATGCTAGCTGCTTGGAGAAATCAATAGACATGTCCAGAAACCTGATCTCCAAAATATCCTCTATAAGAGGAGATATTTCATCTTTAGAGAAGCCGCTGCTAGTGCTAAAAAGGGTAATAGCAGGGGAGTTCGATGATCCTGCTGCTTGGTTTGATGCAGAATTCAAGACCTCAGCTTTCTCGGATTTCATCAGGAGAATTAAGGGGAAGTATGCAGATGGAATAGTCTTTTCCAGCATATCTGATATAGATAAAGTGAAGAAGGATCTCTCGTTGCTTGATGCCATGGCTTCAGGGATGGAGGCCGGAATAATAGTAAGAAGATCCGGTGTAAGTCTAGACAAGCTGATTACAACAATAGGGAATGAAGCAAGCTCTATAATCAACATAGTGAGAGATGACAGCATAGACCTGGATGAGAAGATGTTGGCTGTTTCTGCATTTCTCTCGAAGCACATGAGGTCGCTTGCCTCTGTTGCAGAGGTTATGGAGGAAGCAAAAAGGATGTTTCCCATCTGGGAGAGGTATGTCTCATCCCTTCTTGAAAGTAGAAACATAGTCAAGGTGGAAGAACTGGATAGGATACCTAAGCAGTGGAGAGAAGCCGTGATAGACGATATGGTGGAGAAAAAGATGGCGATAAGGCTGCCTGATGGAAAAGTGACAGGAAAGCTCAGAAAAGAAGTAATAGAAAGCTATAAATTGGAAGTAGGAAGCAGAATAAATAAAACCTTTAAGATAGTATCCAAGATGGAAATAATGGGCATGAACTTGGCTGAACAGGAGAAGGAGTTAAGAGAACTCTTGTCAAAACTAGAGACCACTGATCCCTCAGATGTAGTCTCTGCTTACAGTGTCCTGATCGAGATAGATAAAAGACTAAAGGAAATAGAGAATAGCCTAAAGGAAATGGTATCTAGATAAAGTTCTGTGATAGCTATGCCTCGGTGTTCGGAAGTTTCATTTTATTTTTATAATTATCAATATTTAGTAATAACTCTATTGTCGCTCTATCAACGGATGCTAAATTTCTCCTCAGGTTTTCCATAAGGCACCCCACTACCCTCTTCATCATCGCTTTAGACATGTTATCCATCACCTCTGCTGTCTTCTCATCGCACTTTAACATCTTAATTGCCTCCATTAGCTCCTCTTTTCTTGCCTCTTCCGCCATTCTGCAGAATACTGATATTATTTCTTCAGCCCAGGCTCTTTTTCTCCTCTCTAGAAAATTCTCCAGACTTTTCTCCACTAGGTTCTCTGCCCTCTTTATATCCTCCAATTTTTTAGAGGCCTCTTCATCAAGATACTCCTTCAGATCCTCTATTGTCATCACTCTTACCCCTCTAATCCCTGACACCGCGGGATCCACATTCCTCGGCACGGAAAGATCAAATATCAATGCATCTTTCCCCAGCTTAGATGCTCTCTCCTTAGTTATTATATAATGAGGAGCACTTGTAGTGACAAATATAACATCAGCAATGGGTAGAAACCTGTCAACGTCATCCAGTTTTAATGCTATTCCACCAAATGAGTTTGCAAGCTGGACGGCTCTATCATATGTCCTGTTTGCTATCATTATCCTGAGATTTCTCCTATTCTTTGCATTCACGCTTTCTATAACGGCAGATCCTGTTTCTCCAGCCCCAATGACCATTATAACTTTATCCTGTAGCCCATTTAGCATTCTTTCAGCAACATCGACTGCCATCTCAGCAATAGAAATCCTCTTCTTTCCAAGAGAAGTGTTCGATCTAACTCTTCTTCCCACCTTCAGGGCTTCATCAAAGACTGATCTTAGACCATGCGACAACAAGTTAAGCTTGGAGGATAAGGCATATGCTTCTTTTACTTGATGAAGTATCTCATTTTCTCCGATAGCCATGGACTCCAAGCCTGCTGCCAACCTGAACAGATGTCTTATGGCATCTTCCTCCCATGCTATGTCCACATCTCTGTTCAAGTTGAAGTCACCGGATAGCTCTTCCCACACTTTTATCACATTGCTAAGATCCTTAGTCTCCGCTTCTAGGAATATTTCAACCCTATTACATGTTTGAAGCAGGACAATACCTTTTATTCCATCTATTTCGGAAATTCTCCTCATGGCAAGCTCCTTATCCTTTAGGAATGCCTTTTCTACCCTGTAAAGTGGAAACATCTTATAGTTCATCATGGCCACTGCAATATATCCCATAGCAGATTTCTCCCGGACATGTTTAATAAGCTTCTCTGGTGATTATATGGGTAAAGTAAAAAAAAGAGATAGTACTATTCATTTCTTCTTTTTCTTTTCCTCTTTCTTCTCCTCTTCTTTCTTCTTTTCCTCCTTCTTCTTGCTGGAGCAAGGCATGCTCCATCTCACCTTCCTTAAGCTTTAGGGAGGACAAAGAATATAATCTTTTCGGTCCTTCTGTTAGTCAATATCTCTGTAAAAAGAAACAAAAGAAAGCTATTATCCGCTTACTAGGAATTTTATACAATCTCCTGAAAGTTCGATTGTTATTTTCCTTCCACGAGCTTCATTTGGGGCTATAAGCTCTATATCAGAGGGAATATATCCCTTACCAACACCATAGAGGGCTCCCTGCCTTAAGATGACAGAAAACTGCCCTCTCCCTATTTTTATATCTAAATAATCTGTGAACTGTAAAACAAATTTGGCTGAAGTTACTCCATTTCTCCTTTCGCTGTCCAAGAGCCACAAGTACTGTTCTATCTCCTTAGCAATATTCTCCGCTCTTGAGTCCATCTGCTTAGTTCTAATCTCATACGGACTTAACGCCAATATTATTGTCGATATAAGCATTACTAAAGCTACTGAGATTGCTTTGTTCAAACAAATCCCTCCAAAGCCTTCATGATTAATATAGAGGCAGATATAGCGCTTACTTCTCTCATCCCACTAAGAGCATTTCCTGTCCTGAGAGTTCCGAGGACCATGCCAAACAGAGACATTGAAAGTAAGATTGAGAGCTCAGCAAACTCAAGCTGCATCAAAAGTCTCTCAGCAATCATAGCAACTGACTTTCTCACCACAAAAAAGGATAAAGATATTATTATAGCCAGTATTAGCCCAGTAAATGCCCTTGATTTTCTTTCTGATAGCTCCCTTTCCCAAAAGCGCCTAGCAGATGATATTATGAAAAGCATGCTTCTATGCACTTCATCCGGCTTTGCACCAGATTTGAAAAGAGAGATCAAAAGGGATGGAATTGAACGAGCTCTGGTGTACCTGAGCTTAAATGCCAGAGCTTCTAATAGAGACATGTCAGGTGCAAAGCCAGATCCAACTTTTATGCACTGTTCCTCTGTGAAATTTAATCCTTCAAATATCTCATCCTCTCTGCGCTTTTCCGATTTCTTGACAAGCAGATATCCAAGGAAGAAAGATGAAAGAGCTATCTCTGCAGATGTAGAAGGAGGAAGGGGGAGAAAGAGAAGGAGGGAGAGGAGAAGAAGGGAGATTAGAACTGCCTTTAATGAGCTGGGTGCATCCAACCTATAGGGGTTATCTTTTCTTAGAATTATTATAATTGATACATCCACTGGGATGGAGAGAAGAGATGAATAAAGCATCAGCATCGGGCTGATCCCCTCAGATACAATGCCCGATATAATGCCGGAATATACTAAAGCAAAAGGAAGAAGAGCGGAGATTATGCCTACTACCGTCGCTATATTCCCTATGCTCTCAACTCTTTTCCTCTGTTCATCTGCAAAATCTTCCATTAGCTCCTCAAAGGCAGCCTTTATGTCGCTTCTCCCCTCGTGCATCCTCCTATATACGGAATTTATCCTGGAGAATAGCTTCCCCAGAGGTCCTTTTCTCCTGCTTAATGCTTCCACATAATCCTCCATGCATACCTCCTTTGAGATCTCAAGGAGAGTTTTATCCCCGGTGATGCCAGCAGCTATCCTTATGGCATCTTTCATCGCCAAGCCTGATGCCAAAGAAGAACAAATAGCTCCAGCTATTGACCAAGGATCGGCTTTAACCTTTCTCATTACTTATCTCCTCCAGAATTCTCTTTTTCCTCTCAGAAAGTTCTTCTTCTACATTTTTCTCATCCCTTGCCTCTCTCTCAGCAATCTTTTCCACTATCTGTCCCCTGGAGACCCATCCTCCGAGATAAGTAGATGCAATGCTGTTTTCATTCGGCTCAGCTACTTCAACCACTTGTCTTTTTCCATCCGGCATTCTTTTTATCAGAATAAACAGCGAGAAATCCTCTATTACATCTCTATTCAGCTCTATAGGATATGATATGAGCCTTCTTAAGGCAGATCTGATCGAAGATGCATGGAAAGTAGTTAATCCAGAGCCTCCTAACCTTATGTACTGAGCAAGTAGCTTAGTTTCCTCTCCTCTGGCCTCTCCGAGCACTACATAATCCGGTCTCATCCTAAGCACATCCTTCATTATGTCCACTAATGTGTGTTGATCTCTCCCCACAAGTCTTGTGAAGTTCCTCCTCCCTCTGAGCCATATCTCCTCTGAATCCTCCACCACCACTACTCTCTTGTTCTCGGGTATCCTCTCAAGAAGAGCCTTCAGCAGAGTGGTTTTTCCTGTGCCTGTTTCCCCTATTATTAAGCCAGATAACCCATGCACAACAGCCATCTCAAGATAAGCAGCTAGATCTGCTGTTATAGTTCCGGATTTCACTAGATCCAGCAGGCTAATCTCCTTGGTATATTTTCTTATCGAGATGACTGCTCCATCCTCAGTCAGGAAGACATGAGCTCTTGCCTTAATTCCATCCAATTCTATCATTCCTTCTGCCCTTGGATGACCATAGCTCAATTGTCTTCCCATAAGTTCTGCCAATCTAAATGCTATTTCCTTCGACTTGTCATTGTTTATCCTGATATTTGTCCTCATCCAATTTCCATTTATGTTCACGTACACAGTATCATCTCCTGTGAGAGGGTATACAATATCCTCTATCGAGGGATCAAGCAGCAGAGGCTGAATCTCCCCCAAGCCGAATATATCCCTTCTGATAATATAAATGAGAAGATCCTTTGGAATTTTTCCCTCGTACTTCTTCACAGCTGACTCTATTGCTTTATCCTTGCCTTTTTCCAGTATTTTTCCGAATATCTCTCCTTTCAATTCCTCCAAAATTTCCTCTGGAAGAGTGGGCTCATTAACTGTGTACTCGCCTAATTTTACCTCAAGCATGGATGATGATCCAATGATCCCCTCTGCTGCTGTTCTTATCCTATCAATCCTCATATAAGATCCTCCTCAGGTCAGCTATTGCCTCCATTTTTCTCTGGTCAATTTCCTTCTTGCTCTCACGCAGGATCAATGGCAGCAGGGAGATGAGAGCTTCTGGACCTGTTTCTACTGGTGTTATCAGATCTACTGCTTTTAATAGATTTCCATTATATATTATTAGTGAGGATATTATTATAGCATATAATTGAAATATAATATATACAGTCAGTATTTTTACTCCGCTCCTCCCCGCATAAAGAGTGCTTATCGGAATTAAGAAGAGAAGAAATGAGTATAGAGGATCAGAATGCATTAAGGATGATAGCAAAAGGATAAAATCGGAGATAGCTGTGCATACCCTTCTGGTTCCTAAAAGAGGAGATACAGCTATTATTAAATAAAATATTATTGCCTTCATTCCCATCACCCTGACACAAAAGTGGCCTCAGCCTCCGCTCCGCCGGGACCCACCACTTTTACCTCAAACAAACTCCCTCTAACAGGCTCAAACTTTATCTCAAGGGAATCCCCTACATAAAGGATTCCATTACCTTCAAATTTATATATATAGGTTCCATTTATCAGTACATAAAAGTTTCCATATTTTATCTGTCCAGGACCTTCATTTAATATTATTACTCTGCCTGATGGATTGAACTCTATTATCCTGATGCTTCCTGTCTCTCTGGGATAGAAATAGGACTGCATCTCCTGAACCTTCGGTATCAGCGAGACTATTAGCGCCAATGATACAAGAGCCAGCATTAATGCCTCCATTGTTCTCGTCATGTCAAACACCTATGTATATATATGTTTCAAATGGATTTATTATAGCTATATCGTAAGAATGCGCCTCTATCTCAGCTCCTTTTTCATCCCTTAAGATTACCCTCTGATCGATTAGGAGATAGGGTGAATAGCAGATCCATCCCTCAAGCCTGAAATAGAGGTTTGCAGCGCCTTTTCCCTCCATTATCTTCCTGCCTCCGATAATGCTCCAATTTATCCCACCAGAAGACCTTATTTCAACTAAATCCCCTTGATTCAACACATCTCCTATCGTAACGCTGCTGAGGGACACGTTTCTCACTGTGACCTCGCTCTTCATCTCACACTTGTCTCCTTGAGAAAATACAGCAGCATAAAGCCTGATGGATCCACTTGAAGGGGATTTTAATGATATTTTATATATTCCTCTGGCCTTGAATGTGTAAACAAGTCCCCCAAAGTTTGCATATCCAACAACATCCCTAGGATATCCCTCGGGAGAGACAAAAATCATCTTCACATAGAAAGTGGTGTTAGGAGGAACCACAGTAGCTTGGGGCACGATTTTACATATAAGGCCTGAAGCTCCTGGGTAGAACATTCCTGACATCATCCTCCTGTTTAGGTATCCATACGACCAATTCTGTTGCACTATCATGATCTTTAAGCCGAAAGCAAGCGAAAATTTCCTGATATTCTCCTCTGGATCAGCTCCTGCATAGCTCTGGCTGAGTATATTCTTGACGGACATGAGAGCAATTCTATACTTATTTAAATCCTGTTTTTGATAACTTATGCTAAATATAAATATCGTAGAAAGCAGAAGAATCATCATTACCCCAGCTAAGAGTTCGTCCACTGAAATGCACCTCTGAGAGCTCCTATCTCACTGAAATTTCCTGTTATTTTCATCCAGGTTATCTTTGAAATACTGGCTTCCACAGTAGTCATAATATTTTTATTTAAATATATAGTTATATTATTTCCAAAAATTAACTGAATTTCGTTCACTTTTTCCGCTGGAATCAACGAGGACCATCCCCTTCCCGAGACAACAACCTCATTTGTATTGTAGGAAACATTTAATTCATTAGTTTGAAGAAGTATAGGTCCGTTGAATTTCAAGAAGAGCGTGCTACCGCTCTCAATATCGACCAAGAAGGTATCATTTACCTTTTTTGCATTGCAGCTCCTCTGCCTAGTTATCCAGAAGATCGGTTCTCTGGCAGGAGTTCCAACCCAAATTACTACTTTTGTCAAGTTTCCATTCCAAAGCAAAATTTCCTCCTTCTCTGCATCCCTGAGAAGGGATGATCCTGAGCTGTGAATTTTAACCCAGTTGTTGTTATCCACAAATGTATCCACATGAACGAGTTTGTTGAACAAACCTAGCTCGCATGAGATGCCGTAACTGCTCAAATCCCGATCTATCTTTGGCATTGTAACTATGTAATGCCGATTTCCAGTCTCAACTAAGTTTATTACATACATATTAATAAAAAATGCCAGAAGAATAACGGATATGGAAACCAGATACAATGCTGTCCTCATAAACTCACCAGAATGTTATTTTCCATCCATTGGAGAAATTCACTGTCATTTTGGCTCTATCTGATATTATTCCTCTCACATCAAACCTATATCTGCCTGAGAAGAGGAAGGCCAGTTTACCATTATAATTATATGTTGATACATTAAAACCACTGCAGCTATATATGGTGCCGAGCTCCCTGTATCCTAAGCTGCTGATTATGATCATCTTATTTGCCTGAGAGGATATCTGCACTGGGACGCCAAAGTTCACGTTTTCATGCAAAACCGAGCCATTGCCCATCATCAGGGCTTTATTCAAGGAATCGGAAAGCCTCATTATCTCAGATAGAAGCATCTCATACCTATTTTTTTCAATCCTCTCGTTAGAATAAGCCATAAGTGATGGCAGAGATAGGGATAGCACTATAACACCGGCCAGAAGGAGAAGCTGCTCCGAGAGCACAGAGTCCATCACTCAATCCCCCACATGACCAAGGATGCAGAAATCCATATTAAAACAAGAAATATTGATAGAAATAGCTCTGATGCATTGAAATCGCTGTAAGAAAAGAACAGCTTAGTTAGGTACCTCAGAGGAACGACCAGCAGGTTTGAAATCGATGCTATGGCTATTATCTTGGAGGACTTTCTCATACAATCCCCCTAGGGATTTATTGTGTAGGACGCGGAAACTCCTCCTGGCCCGCTCACCATTACGCTTGCTGGTCCTTTGTCAAGGTAAAGCGGGGTTGAGCTAACTCCTATCTTCAACACCTCATCCGGCTTTAAGGAGCCAGATATAGATAAGGAGGTCACAGAGGGGGATACTCTGCTTCCATCAGCTCTTTTTATGCTGACTATCCAGTTGTTTTTGTCGCCTACAGATACAGCAGAACTTCCTATGTTCTGCACTATAACGCTAGCGATATTATCCCCCTGTACCTCAACCCCCACTATCTTTATCATAGTCTTGGGCATTATCCCTGCTACAGCGCCAGACATCTCAGCTACTTTTCCCTGCCCCCAGAAGTAGAGCCCAGCCACCATGGTGAGACCAACCAGGATCAGACCAACCTCAACAAACACTGTTCTCATGCCCACACCAGCCTGATCGACAGGCCATAGATATGTCGGAGAAAAGAGGATAAATTGGCGGAAACTATTTTCTCCTGAATAGATCTTTTATGTGCCTGAATATCGATAGATCTATTTCAGCTACTTCTTGTCCCTCTATAATGCTGAGGGCTGTCTTTATCCTCTCAGGTCCAGCTTTTATCACCGATCTAGCACTTCTTTCTATTACCTCTGCTATTTTTGCTATTGATTTGGCCTCCTCGCTTTCAGGATACAGATCCACAAGAGGAGCTCCTTTTTCGTATGCATCCACAAATTTATCACTGTACTTGACTGGTATGACATTTCCTTCTATTGTAAGAATCTTCCTTGCTCTTTCCATCAAATTATAATTTTCTTCTCTCACCTTGTTCAGCACAACTAGGTTAACGGGGACATTCGAGAGATAAGCCATGTTTGCAAGTCTTATAGCATTTGCTATGCTCGCCTCATTCGGCTCAACAACAGGGACAAAACTATCGCATGATGAGAAAACCATTAGATAATCCAGCGCCGAAGATAGGCCTCCTGATCCAGGACAGTCTATGATTACTCTTCCATATCTCTTGTACTCTGATATCAATTTCGAGAATAAGGCAGCGGATTTCTTTAGTTCTTTTACCTCCACTTTTCCGTGCCCTGCCGGCACAAAAAATAGGTTCTTTATGCTGCTCTCATAAGCTATCTCCAAGGGCCTTGCCTTTCCTCTGAAGTATTCCCTTATTGTTGCTATTTCTCCCTTATATATGTGATCAGCAACTCTCTTATCCCATAGATAAACTGCGCTCTGTCTTCCCATGTCCATCCCTATGAAGAAGACTCTTCTTCCCTCCCTAGCCATCTTAACTGCCACATTAAAGCTTATGGTTGTCTTTCCCGTTCCTCCTCCCTGAAGACCGAATGCAATACACAATTTACATCACCTCATGTCATTCTCATTTTCCTCTCAAACACTCTTTCAGGAATTCTAGGCCCAGAATACCCGACAGATGCTCTCTCCGCAATTCTAGAGGACACCCCTGTGGGAGAGATTAATGGGTTGGGTGATCTCGGATGTGATGAGAGTGAAGGCGATGGCGAGGATCCCCCTCCACTGGAGCCACATGCTCCAAAACTTCTGCTGGCACTAGCACTGGTTCTGCCCGATCCAGATGCATGAGCATAATGGCAGGCATCTCCATCAAAACCTCCAACAGACAGAGCTCCACATCCAACCACTGGACTGGAGTGGCTGCTCCAGCATCTTCCATCCACGCAGAGCTCCACATTCCATATCTGCTCTAGATAGTATGTGACAGTGACTGTATAACCCCTATATCTGTCTCCTGATATGCTTAAGGCAAAAGTGGGACAGCTTGAGCTCGATTTTCCGCTGCCTTCATTGCTATCTGAAAATGATGCCTCTGCCTGAAACTTTTTTCCATATTTATCATATACTATAAACATGAATAAATAAGATCCCTCTTTCTGCGGAACATAATGGTATGTTTTATTTATTTTCGTGTAATTTCCAGCACCCTCCTCCAAAAAGACCTTGCCAGAGGGGGTCAGAAGAACAGCTTGATATGAAGTTATGACATCATAAAAAGCTGAGGCAGATCCAATAAGTGTAACCTTATCCCCACTCCTCACCTTATCCGGATCTGCCCTAGCAGAAACTGATACAGCCATGGCCAAAAAAGTGACATCCGATCTGACTTCCTCCTTTCCATCCGATAGTATTGTTACAATAGTGTAATTTCCGAAGCACAATGGTTTTATCCCCATCTCAGCGCTAACTTCGTATTCTCCAGTCCAGCAGCCCAGCTGAACGCAGTCAGAGCAATTGAATTTTATATGAGCACATTTATCATTAGGAACAGCAACTTTTATGCTCCTGGAGGAAGAGCTATCTGGAGGCATCGGGACGGGTGCTATAGGAGGGCGAGGGATATTTCTATAGGAGGAAAGAGGACAGGATGAAGGAAGTAGGAGAAAAGCCTTCATCTCAACCCCTTTTCTGCATGAGGATATCCCTAATGCCCTGTAGCTCACATTCTCTCCAACATAAGTTATTCTTGGCTCTACATCTGCCTGAAGAAATAGGCAACTGCTACTATTTCTTGATGGCAGACAGGCTGAGATGAAGGAATCTCCCTGACTTAAATTGAAGCATGATCCATCCCTTGCCAAGTTAAATCCATGCATTATGACCTCCTTTTTTATCTCCTCCCACGGAACTCCTCTTTCCATATCCCTTTTCACTAGATTGAGCTCGCTGAATAGCTCATCTTTACTCACGTAAACTGGCGTTATGTCGACAAAGCTTGACAAAAGTAGGAGCAAAACTGCTCCTAGAGATAATATGAAGATGCTTCTCATCACTAAAGCTGTAACTAAGCTATAATCTTGAGGATCTGCGAAAATTTACCTGAAAGTTTCAGGATCTGACCTTCTCCCCGCCCTTTAGGGCGAGGCTTGTCCTTTATTATAACATATAACAGTGAAATAATCGTCAGAAAACATCCCTTGGCCTAGACAGATATAGCGGCCTAAAATAAGCGCATCTCTCCGGCTCTATCTTCAGCTCATCCGGATTAAAATGTCCAAGTTCAACCGGAGCTCCTCTTATGAGAACAAAAGGCACTAAATCATCTCCCTCTCCCATGAAGATATGTGCTGTTGTAGCAAGAGCATCAGCTAAGTTCATCACTGTCATCAGTATCTTCTTTCCATATATATCCCTCTTTCCTCTGAAATCCCTTATTCCTCTGAATCCAGAAATTCCTAAGGCAAAACCAGTTGTGCCCATCCTGAGAGGTGAAAGCCTGCTGTCCACTATTATGACCCCCACTTTCTTTCCCGTTCTTTTCTCTATTTCCACTCTTATTCTTTCAGCCTCTTTATTTGGATCATCTGGCCATAGTGCTGCATGACCTTTCGGGGCATTTTTGTGGTCTATTCCGGCATTTGCCACCAATATTCCATCCTTTAGGGTCAGGATGGTTCTATAAGCTGTGCCAAAGACTTTATCTGCATTCCTCAGGACAAGCTCCACAAATCCTGGCTCAAGTCCAGACTCTTTTGCAAGCTCAATAGCCTTCTCTGATGGCTTTATATCCTCATATCTCACAAATCTTCCCTGAGCAGCTGCTATAGCTTTATCCGCTATTGCCACTATGTCCCCATCTTCAACTTTACATCTGGAGAGAAGTATCGTTACTATATCATCCCCTTTTGATATCACTGGAGATTTTATCGGAATTACCTCCAACTGCCCACCTTCTCCAGGGACCACAAGCGAGCAAGTAGGACCATCTTGTATTTAAGCACGATTATTTCCACTAATTAATGGACATCCCATCTCTCTTGCCATATCTATAAGCTTTTTTGCTATCTCAAGTTTTTTCCTCTTCCTTCTTATGTTCTTTCCAGCCAGTACATCGTATTCCGTCACAGAGTTAAAATCCATTCCAATTAAGATGACCGATCTTGCTCCAGCCATCATGGATATGAAGACAGCTCTATCTCCATCTGTAAATCCCCCGAAATTGTGAACTTTCCCCTTGGGCTCAACTTGCGTTGTGGCCACCAGCTCCTCCATGAAGGGAACAAACATCTTAAGCTTGTCCATGTTATCCCCATGAGCGTGCACCACTTTTAGCGATCTCATCTTAATTATCTCGGGAGGTCCATCCAGATCCGTAACTATCAGATCTGGCTCCTTTCCAGTGACCCTCTTGTAAACAGATGCCGCAGCATCTGCTGCTATTACTATGCCATCTATTTTTTCTAAATGCTCGGGAAGAGAAGGCCCGTTTCCAAGCACATTAACCCTCTCCCCCTTTATGAGGAGCTCTAGCTCCTCTACTTTGTCCTCTTTCTCTGCCATAAGCTTGCCCATCAGAGCAGTAGCCTTTCTATCAGCCTCTATATCTAGGCCAAGTTCAGCAGCTATGCTCATATACACGGGCATCCATATGCCTAAATCTATCTCCCTCACATACTCTAGAGGAAGGGAGGTAAGAAAAATGTTTCTGAAGGCTGATCTCTCAGGAGTAAAAGTCGGAATAGGAGAACCTGTGAAGGTAATAGGAGCAATAAATTTGAGTCCTGAGTCTTTTTACAAAGATTCTGTTGTAAAAAACCCAGAAGAAGCCCTTAGAATAGCTGAAAAGATGGTTGAACAGGGGGCCTCAATAATAGATGTAGGAGGGATGAGCACAGCTCCATATCTGAACACTTATGTGAGTGCTGAGGAGGAGATAAGAAGAGTTGTTCCCGCCATAAGTAAAATAAGAGAACTGGGAGTTCCAATATCGATAGATACAAAGAGATACGAAGTTGCAGCGAGAGCAGTGGAAGCTGGAGCTTCCATAGTAAATGATGTCTCAGGACTGTCGGACAGAAGAATGGTTGATCTGGTATCATCAATGGATCTCTCCCTTATAATGGGGGCTTTTGGCAAGCCAAAAAGCTCTGATCCATTGAAGGAGATAAGAAGATTCATATTAGAAGGGCTGGAAAGAGCTTCTGGGATAAGAGAGGAGAGGATTGTAGTTGATCCCCTGATAGGATTCTTCAGAGAACAGGATAAGCCTTGGTACATCTGGGATTCTGAAGTGCTGAGAAGGTTGAGCAGTTTGCTGATAATGGGCAGGCCTATTTGCATAGGGGTTTCAAGAAAGTCCTTCATAGGGAAAATAGCTGGAGAGGATGATCCTAGGAGGAGGCTTCCTGGAAGCATAGCAGCTGCTGCAATAGCTGTTTATAATGGAGCTAGTGTAGTGAGAACTCATGATGTCTGGGAGACCGTTCAAGCAGTGAGGATAGCTGAGTTCATGAGAAGAGAGATAGAAGTTTACAAAGATGATATAGAGGCCTATCTCATGCCTATTGACATGAAAGAAGGGGACTTTGAGGACCTGTATTTGAGAATAGGGGCGCATCCATATGGAGCCAAGGAGATAGCCTCTAAGTCTGAGATAAAGGTGATATATATTAGAGAAGTCAGCAACCCAGTTGCAATAGTGATAAAACAGGAAATGCTTGCCTCGGGTGGAGATGCAGCAGTTCCATCCAGCACCATAGTCTTCGGGCAGGAGAAGGTGGATCTTGTCATAGTGGGAAGTGTGAAACAATTGAGGAGGCTCATTGATAAGCTGGAGCTCAATGCAAGAGAAGGAAAAAGCTTATCAAGAGAGTTCTTATCCGTTAAAGAGGCCATATCAAACCTGATAGCAAGGTGATATCATGGTCTTTATAGATAGCGATGGAAAGTTACATCATATAAGGGTTGGAAGAGGAGATCTCCCTTCAAGAGTTCTTCTGCCTGGATCAAGAAGCAGAGTTAAGTTAATACAGAGATTTCTGGATAATTCAAAGATTTTAGCTGATGAAAGACAGCTTGTTGTTGTCGGTTCATATAGGGGGGTGGATGTAGCAGCTGTTGATACGGGAATGGGCCCAAGCTCAGCAGCAATTGTGGTCAGGGAGGTTATAGAAGCAGTAGATTATAAAAACGGATATGCTGTCCTGATAAGACCCGGAACCTGTGGGAGCTTGCAACAGGGAGTTATTGCGGGGGATCTGGTGATATCCACAGGAGTAATAGCACAAGAGTGTGTCTCAAGGAAGATAATTGGGGAGGGATTTCCTCTTGTCCCAGATCCGGAGGTAGTAGATGCCCTGAGAAATGCCTGCTTGGAGCTAGGAGTCAGATTTCACATGGGTTTAACTCACTCCAAGGATGCCCTTTATGAGGTTGAGGAGCCAGAGACATCGATAAATCCTGATGAAGCTAAAAAGAACTTGGAATACCTCAAAAGGATCGGTGTTTTGTGCACTGAGATGGAGCTTTCAGTAATTCTTGCACTAGCATCAAGGTACAACCTCTCTGGAAGGAAGATAAAAGCTGGAGGAATATTCCTTGTGATATCAGACGGTGTTGAAAAGGAGGATGTTCTTGTTGAAGTGGCATTAAGAGCTCTTGTCTCTCTCTAGCTCTCTTCTCAGATCAGCTACAAAAGCAGACCTTTCAGCATATATATCATGCTTATGGATGCTTTCTAAGCTTCTAACCGAGGAGAAGACATAAGCATCATCTGGTATCCATGAAAATCTCTCCAGGAGCAAAAATAACATATCCCTTACAACATCTTCAGCAAATTTTGGATTACAAATGGAATCAATCACAAGAGAGACCTCTTCAGGCCTCTTTGTCAGAGTTCTCGTGGGGGAGCTCATGGATTCCTCCACTATCTCTGCCATCTCCCTGTGATTTATGTGATCCTCCTTAAGAGTTACATCAAGCGTCCCGATGCTTCTCTGCGTATGAGTGGCAATTATTGATGCATTTTCGCTTATATCTGCAAGATATGTCCTTATGAGCTCTTGTGTACAGGGACATGCTGTTGTTCCAATTAGTTCAACTCTAGTTCTGTTCCTTCTTTCTCCTCTTCTGGACAAAGAGGATGAGATTATAGTTTTGTAGCTTCCGAATGCATTTGTTTCATTTTTGGGAATATCCACTTCCACCGATACCTCAACAAAATCAGAGTATGGGATGGCCTCCAGAAGCTCTTTAGTGGAAAGCAGGACAAATTCCTCCGGAGATCCTGCTGAAGTAGCCGTTTTATATATCACATAATTCTGCCTGCTGAGATCAATCCCCCTTCTGCTACCGGGCAAGTTGGCATAGACATTGACATTTCCCAGCAGAACGAACTCATCAACTTTTATCGGAACTTTCAGCCCAATGCCTCCTACTTTATCTAGGTTGAAACAATGTCTTGGTCTATCGGAGTGAATATCCCTTGCTCTCTCTATCAGACTGGTGGGGAACTTCATATTCGCATCAAGTTAGAGCAGGCTATAAAGCTTCTGTCATGATTAAATATTCAAAGTGCTTTTGAATTGGGTATGGAGAGGGAGAAGGAAGAGGGAAATATAGAGTATAAGCTTGTGATAAAACCTAACTCAGAGGAGAGACTGGAGGAACTAGCTACTCAACTTATGTACAGGATAAACGAGGGTGGAGGAGAGGCTTTTTATGAGCTTGGAGTGAGCGATGATGGCCAGTTAGTTGGGCTGAGCGAGGAGGAGGCAAGAGAATCCTTCAAGGCAATGGATAGAATATGCGAAATGATAGGCGCTACTTATATAGTAGTGAGAAAGGAGAAGGGAAAAAAGGGAGATGTTTACGAGCTTTTGGTCAGAAGAAGTAGGGATGTCCCACCTATAATGATGAACTTAGTCCTGCTCGGCAATGTTGATGCTGGAAAGTCCACTCTGAAGGGAGTTTTGGTCACGGGAAAACTCGATGATGGGAATGGCTCAGCTATGAGCGCTGTTGCAAGATATCCGCATGAACTTAAGATGAGAAGGAGCAGCTCTGTCTCAATTCATATTCTAGGTTTTGATAACAAGGGAAATTGTGTCAATGATTCGACACCATACAACGAGCCGGAGATCTACATGAGATCCTCTAAGCTTGTAAACTTAGTGGATCTAGCTGGCCACTTCAGATATCTCAAGACGACCTTAAGGGGGGTTTTGGGAAGCCTGCCTGATTATGCTCTGCTTGTTGTTGGAGCTAATGCGGGGATAATTGGCAGCTTTAAGGAGCATTTGGGCATAGCCATAGCTTTAAACATCCCTGTAGTTGTTGTCATGACGAAGATAGATGCGACACCAAAGGAGATAGCTATGAAAAACCTGAGAGATGTGATAAAAATTCTCAAGCTTCCTGGGATAAACAGAATTCCTCTCATAGTGAAAGAGCTCAATGATGCAGCTGTTGCAGCAAGATACATGAGCCATGGAAAGATAGTTCCGATATTCCTTGTATCCAATGTGACAGGCCAGGGCCTGGGCCTTCTGAAGTCATTTCTCAACATGCTACCTCCGAGGGTCGCATGGAAGGAAAGGGCAAAGAAGAGCTTCCTCTGCTATATAGATCAAAAGTATATTATACCAGGAGCAGGTCTTGTTGTAGCTGGACTTGTCGAGTATGGATCAGTATCTGAGGGAGAACAGGTCCTCTTAGGGCCCTTCGATGATGGAAGCTTCAGGGCCGTGAGGATAAGATCCATACAGGTGAATAGGTTGCCTGTGAGCAGGGCTGTGGCTGGTGAAATGGCTGGATTTGCAATTGTTGGAGTTGATCAAGAGGAAGTCAGAAGAGGCATGGTTCTTCTGGGCAGTGGGAGAGAGGTCAGAGCCACTTGGAAGTTCAAGGCTGAGATAAAGGTTCTCCACCATCCTACCACCATAAGAGTTGGTTATGAGCCTGTAATACACATTCATACAATAAGGCAGACATCTAGATTAATAAAATCAAACAAGGAATATATGAGAACAGGGGATTCCGGTGAAGTGGTCTTCAAGTTCCTCCACAGGCCTGAGTACGTGCTTAAGGGCGATGTTTTCATATTCAGAGAGGGCACAACCAGAGGTATCGGGAGGATTCTGGAGCTCCTCTAATCAGGTTTTTATTGTTTTATTTGGAAGTTATTCTACCGCTAAGCGGTGATGAGGTATGAGAAGACCTAGAAGCCTACTTGATCTTATATCTATTGCAAAAGAGTTTCAAATAGAGATAAAAATGCCGGATAGAGAGTATAAATGCAATGTGTTAGTTTTAAAGGAGGAACAAGTTGACTCAACCCCCTGCTGGGTCCTGCAGATATGGAACCCTGATCTGGCAGCTAGAGCCACAATTCACATATCAAAGGAAGATGGAAGCCCTATTGCAGGAAGGTTTGCCCTATTCGAATATAAAGGTGAGGACTTGATGGCTTTTTACATGCAAACAACGACACCAATAAGGATATTTTTGCAGCAACAGGACAACAACATAGAGGAGTGGAGAGCATTGGGAGAGAGAGTTGGAAGTGTAGAAATTATAGGTGAAAGAGATGTATGTCTAGGAGATATTACAGTAAAAGCTTTTGGTTATAGAGTCAGAACCTCTGAGCTAGCTAGAAAGATGCTAACCCCTGTTGTTGAAGGAGAGTATTGGATGGCTGACATAGGAGATTTCAGCATTGTTATAAGATCCATCACCCTTTTTGATGATGGAACAAGGATAGAGGTCGGAATATCTGGAGTCAAGCTTCGTAACTCTGATCAGAGAAGTTCAACTGAATAATTTTTATTTCTCGTGAGCTCAAATGCCGGATGAGAATCCTGATAGTAGGAGCACATTATCCTGAGAAAGGGGGAGTTCAACTTTACTCTGCATATCTATCGAGGGAATTCATCAGGATGGGACATGAGGTTGAAGTTCTAAGCTATAGCGACTCATTTTCCCAATTTGGAGAGGTTGTTCATAGGATGAAAACTCCGAGAGTTAAATGGATAAGAGGGATCAGTTTCATAATGAACGCCAGCATCTGGATGAGGAGAAAAAGCAAGAAATTTGATCTCATTATAGCTAACTATGCAAAAACATCTGGAGCAGCTCTGGGCCTTTCCTCACTGAGGGGAGTTGTTGTATTTCATGGAACGGACATATTCATGGGAAGAATTTTGAGACATTTTGTGAAAAAGTCTCTGATTAGGGGAAAAACTGTTTCAGTAAGCAGATATATAGCTGAAAGGGTGAAGGATATCTTCGGGATTGATTCAGCAATAATACCAGGGGCTGTTGACAGAGAGGAGTTCTTGGACATCCCAGAAAGAAGCGCCATTAGATCTGAGTTCGGCTTCTCAGATGATTTTCTTGTCCTCTCGGCTGCTTCTTTAGTCCCAGTAAAGGGGGTAGATCTCGTCGTGGATGTTGCATCTAAAGTTGATGCACAATTCGTTGTAGCTGGAGATGGACCGTTAAGAAGATCACTGGAGAGAAAAGTGAGGGAATCAGGAGCGAAGGTAAAGTTCCTTGGAAATTTGGAACATAAAAAGCTCATATCATTGATGAGCGCCTCTGATGTATTTCTTCACATGCCCAGATTTGAGGGCTATGGTCTTGTTGTCATAGAGGCACTAGCTTCAGGAGTTCCTGTTGTCGCAGCCAATGTCGGGGCAATTCCAGAGGTATTGAGAAGCGATGGCATCTTGGTTAACAATGTTGAGGAAGCAGTACAAGCAATAAAAGATCTAAAGGAGAACAAGGAGAAATTGAATTCCTTGAGAGGAATAGCAAGGGAGAGAGTTTTGAGCAGAAGCTGGAGAGATGTCGCCGAGGAGTTCCTCAAGCTTGCCTAGCGCTGGCTCTTTTAGATTCCACATGGGCTAGTACTAAGGGCTCTGGCTGGGAGTGATCAAGCAGAAACATTTTTGATACCTTGAGAGAATCTTCTACTGATATCATGTTCCCAGGCGATATATAGCTTCCCCTCAAGACCCAACCTAGATGAATCCCCCTCACAAACACCTTGTCCCCAACTACATCTCCAACTAACAGGGATTTAGCAGCCCCTATAGTGGGCTTTCTCAGCGCAACTCCCAGATGACATGCTTCACCAAATAGCTCTGGATGAAGCAGTCCATGACCATCCACAAAAAGAACATCAAAATTACAACTCCTTGCAGCTAGATACATCGGTCTGAACTCCCTGAAAGCAAGATAAGTTGGTATATACGGAAAAAGAGCCTTTACCCTGACTACCCTCTTTTCTATTACATTGAACTCCCTGTCCATGACAACGCACGCTCCAAATGCCATGTCCCCTGCATAGGCGACATCAACACCTGCTGCTGTTCTCACGTCCTTTATCTCCTTCAATGCGATAAAATCCCTCATAATCCTCTGAGCGTATCTCATCCTGAGAAGCAAACCTGATTTTCTCACATTATTTGTGACAAATGATCTCCCAACAATGCCATTCTTTATTGCTACACCTTCCTTTTTAAGCAGAGGTATTGCGCCCGGATCTGCCCGTAGATCTCCTCTGACAACCCTATGCCATCCATCAATGCCTCTGCTTTTCAGTTTTTTCATCGAGAGAAAAACCGCTAAAGTCGCTCTTCTATCCCCGAGGGATTCAGCTATAGCCCTTATTGTCGCAACTTTTCCCTTAGGAATGCTTGATATAATTGAAGCCACTTCTTTATCCAATATGGATAAATCCTCGGGCAAGATGACCCCTTAAATGTAGTAAGGTGATATAAATATAAGTTAAGGTTCTTTTAAATCCGCACTTGAATTGTCATAAGGTGTGTTGAACATGGATGATTTCACGATGAAGGTGCTGGAGGTGATAAAGAGAAGAGGACCATCAAGCTGCAAGGAGATAGCCCAGGATATAGGAGTGTCTGCCCAGAAAGTCGCTGCAAAAATGAGATATATTGTGAAATTAGGCCTTGTTGAGAAAAAGGATGGAAAGTACGAGCTCAGCAAAGCAGGAGAATCAGCTATAAAGCAGTGAGGTGTCTTCTTGCTTGATAAGAGGGATCCTCTCTCCAGCATAGAACTTGCCTTATCCGAGGAGATATCGAGAGTTGTAAATGATATTGGCATATCCCTTGACAAGAGAGAGATAAAATTTGATGAGACCCCTGATAGAAGCCTCGGCCACATGGGGACTTCAATAGGATTTAAACTTGCAAAGGAAATGAGAAGGAGTCCAGAAGCTGCCTTAAAGGAGATTATTGAGAGAATGAATAAGATAGAAGGTGTAGAGAATTTTATAGCAAAGGGAGGATATCTAAATGTCAAGCTGGATGTTCCACTTATCTCAAGGGAGGTAATAGAGGCTGCAACAAAAGGGCATCTGGGAAGAGGTCTTTTCTCAGGTAACGTGATGGTGGAGCATACGAGCGCAAATCCAGTACACCCACTTCACATAGGGAGCGGGAGAAATTCAGTTATAGGGGATACTTTGGCTAGAATTCTTTCCTTCATCGGATACAATGTCAGAAGACATTATTTAGTCAATGATTGTGGCCTTCAAAGTGCTTACATAGCACTTGGCAAGTCTATAATCAACGATAAGCCAAAGGGAAAGGTGGATCACTGGTATGGCTTGATATATGCAGCAGTTAATCAAGCAATAGAGCTGAAGAAGGGAAATAAGGAGGCTGAGGAAAACCTGAGAAGAATAAGGGAGAGGGATCCGGAGCTCGTTGATTCTATAGTAAGCAGGATAATGAACATGGAGGATCCCGAGAAGGAAGTATATGAGATCCTTAGGAGATATCAGAAAGGGGAAAGAGAGATTAAATCACTCCTGAGAAGCTCTGCCGAGGAGGTTATAGGTGGATTCATGCAGACCTTAAGGAGAATTGGTGTGGAGCATGATGAATACGACTGGGAGAGCGACATGGTGTGGAGCGGTCTGGTGGAGAAAGTAGCTCTCATGCTGAAGCCCTACGTCTCAGTTGATGATGGAGCCATGTATTTGGACATGAATAAGGCTAGAGAAAAGGGGGTTAAAGTGCCTGAAAATTTGCCGGACAGATTTTATCTCTCAAGATCGGATGGAACATGGCTTTACACCATGACAGATATAGCATATTCTTATAAAAAATTGGTCGAGATAGGAGTTGACAGATGTTACAATGTGATAGGAGCTGAGCAAACAATGGAGCAGCAACAAGTCAAAGTTGGTGTTGCCCTACTTGGCCTAGATCCAGATAGGATAGTACATTTGGGATATGAGCTCGTCAGCTTAGCCGAGGGGGAGATGTCCGGAAGGAGAGGAATTTACATAACCGTAGATGAAGTTCTAGATGAGACAGCCAAAAGGGCATCAAAGCTGGTGGCGGGAAGAGATGTGGGAGAAGACGTGAGCGAGAAGGTAACAGTAGGGGCTTTTAGATATGCAATGCTTTCAATAGATCCGAAAAAGAAGCTTCAGTTCAGCTGGAACAGGGTGTTAAATCTAGAGGAGAACAGCGGCCCATTCATACAATACTCATACACGAGAGCTGCTAGTATACTCAGAAAAGCTGGTTACATTCCGGAAGAGTATGATACAAGCCTTCTAAGCTCTAGGCTGGAGGAGGATCTCGTGCTCCTGATGGCAAGAATACCAAAAGTTCTCAGGGATTCTGTGAATCTTTTGAGGCCTGATTTAATCGTGCAACATGCAAATGAGATGGCAAAGAAGTTCAACAAGTTCTATGAGGAGATTCCAGTGATCTCATCTGAGAAAAATATTAGAGATGCGAGATTAAAGCTTGTGGAAGCCTTCAAGGAGTCTTTGGGTTCTCTCATGGATATAGCTGGAATACCCAGAATGGAGAGGATGTGAGTTGAAGTTCGGCATCATCTCCCAAGACGAAAAGATTAGATCGTGGCTTAAAATCCAAGTGGAGCTTTCTGGAGGATTAATATCAGATGATCCGGATGTAATCATAATATTCGGCTCTGATAGAGATTTTTTGGAGGCTTTGCATGGAATAAAGAACAAGTTGGTTCTTCCCGTGGGGAATTTTGGTCCCAGCTTTTTCTCAGAAATAGGAACAGAAGAAGTCCGTCAGGCCATAAAAAAGATAACATCAGGGGATTACATCCTAGAGGAAGCGATGAGGTTGAACGTTGAAGTTGATGGAAATTTAATGCCTCCTGCACTAAATGAGGTCGCTGTTTTTCCTTCTAAAAGCGCAGTTCCAATGGAGTATGTCCTTGAGGTTGATGGAGATGAGATCTTCAGGGATTACTCCGATGGCGTTATAATAGCAACTCCCACAGGATCAACTGCTTACTCCATGTCCGCTGGAGGACCTATTGTCATAAAAAATGCTGATGTCATGTTGATAGTCCCTGTAAACTCTATAGATCCTAGTAGGAGACCAATAGTGGCTCCAGGAGGAAGTTTGATAACAATAAAGGACATAGGGAGCAGATATGAGTGTGAGGCGGTGGTGGATGGAATAGAGAGGGTTAAGGTGAAGTCGGATGTAAAAGTGAGAAAAGGAGATAGCATAAAGATAATAAGATTTGAGAGGAAAATCCTCTCGAGAGGGAAGATAGCTAGAAAAAAGAAGGTAACAGAGGAAATTCTAAAGCTACCACCCAGTGCAAAGCTTATACTAAAGGTGATAGAGTACGAAGGTCCTCTCTCCAGAAAGGAGATAGTTGAAAGAACTCTCCTTCCAGAAAGAACTGTCAGATATGCCATATCCCAGCTCTTAAGAAGAGGTCTTATATCTCGATCCATGGATCCCAGAAATCCAAGACAGCAGATTTATGCTAGGAGGTAATTCTTTCCTATCTTCTTCGGACCTTCGGCAATAAGAGTCAAGGGCATGATCGTTTATTAAGCGTCCATTTCGAATCTCCTTATGCTGAAAGTACACTATAGGGTGCTTCTCATCTCATGTCTTGTATATGCGTTTGCTGCGATGAATACAATGCTTATTGGAGCATTATTGGTCCCTATAGCTAGGGAGTGGGGGCTAAGCAAACCTGATCAGGGGATATTGGCGAGCTCAGGATATGTGGGTATGTTCCTAGGAGCCATAATATTCGGAATCTTAGCTGATAGAATTGGAAGAAGAGCTACAATTGGCATTACTGTGGCTTTACTCTCCTTATTCACTGGAATGTGTGGTATGGCATCCAACATGAATCAGATGATCCTCCTCAGGTTTATTGCAGGAATGGGGTTAGGCGGAGCTCTTCCTCAACCTGGGGTTTACACATCAGAGTATGCACCTGATAGATATAGAGGGAGGTTTTTGGGGCTGGTGGAAACCTCCTGGGTCTATGGAGTTTTGTTAGCAATGTTGATCAGCTGGACCGTAGTTCCATCCGCTGGATGGCGATTTGCGTTCGCCCTTGGTTACACCCCCCTGCTCCTCATACCTCTTTTATTTCTGATGCCTGAGTCGATAAGATATCTTATCTCATCTGGAAAAATTGATTTAGCTAGAGATATGGCTAACAAGTTTGGAATAAATCTTCCTGAGGTGAAGATAGAAAAAAGGAGTTATAAAAAGTGCATGGCAGATATACTTGGAGGAAAATTTAGAAAAAGAACCCTTCTTCTCTGGATCCTGTGGTTTTCCCTGGTCTATACATACCATGGCATCTTCATCTGGCTTCCATCCATCTATTATAATATGGGGATAGCCTATGTCAGGTCGATCGAGTTCACTCTGCTTGTCACTCTGGTGCAGATACCTGGATACTACTCATCAACATTTCTTTTGGACAGCGTGGGAAGAAAGAAGACTCTTTCAGTGTATCTAGCTCTTGCTGGCATTGGAAGCTTGATGTTCGCAACAGCGAGGGATATCACCTCCATCTTATTATACAGTTGTGTAATATCATTTTTCAACCTTGGTAGCTGGGCTGGCCTTTATGCTTACACGCCAGAGCTCTATCCAACTGAGATAAGGGGCTTCGGCTCTGGGACAGCAGCTGCAATGGGGAGGGTTGCTGGGATACTAGCTCCCTATCTTACCGGGATAGTATGGACGATGTACGGGCTAAACGCTGCATTTCTTGTATTTTTTGTTATACATCTGCTGGCATCCATCTCAACCTTGATCCTGGGAATAGAGACAAAGAGAAAAACTCTGGAGGAGCTATCAAGTTAGCTGGGATTTAAGAAGCAAATTTTGATATTATCCAGTCTTTTAGCTCATTTATCAACTTTCTTGCTTGTTTTATCTCGGCTACAGACTTGACTTCTGGTTTTCCTGCGGATATCTCCTCCATTTTTAGTTCTATCTGTCCTATTTCTGATATTTTATCGCTTACATTAACTCCAAGCTTCTCAAGACCGGATAATATTCCTCTTATTATCTCAAGTTCCTCCTTAATGCGCTCCATCTCCTTCCTGAGGATTTCATCGGAGTAAGCCCTGCTGTGAACTATGAATCCATTTTCAAATATTATATCCTCATTTTCCTCGGATAGCATCCTAGCTATCACATATCTCCACCTTTTTGGTATTTTTTCCAATTCATCCACCTTGACTGCATACCCCTTATTCCTAAGTTCTTCCATTATATAGGATTTCCAGAATGGATAAAGCCTTCTAAGCTCTTTTCTTGCCTCAACAAATTCATCTATTCCCTTTATCTTGTCCTTAAGAATTTCAATAACTTTTGCTGCCCTAAGCTCTTTTGGCAGTCCCTCATCCCTTAGAATGCCCTTTATCACATCAGATAGACCCTCATAGCCTTCCACCATGTCCAGATAGTCAAAAAGATCTACCTTTCTCTCGAAAAGAGGGTATATCTGGAGGAGGGTATTTGTTAAATCTTCAAAATTTGATAGATCGATATCAACTTTGTTCAGTTCATCCTCGGAAGCTATTGTAAGCGAGATGAGCCTGTTCGACATAAGGTTAAAGAGAGATGAAAAGATATCCGTCCCGGAAATGCTGTCCAAGTAGGAGCAGACCTCTTTTGTTTTTGGAAGCAGTGATATCAATCTCTCCCTTCTAGCTGCTATATCATCAAGTTTATCCAGCTTGTCCTTTATTGATTTCACCTCAGCGCTCACATATCTTCTCGCATATGGAGTTCCTCTCCCTGCTATCCCCTTCAATCTGTTAATTCTGTCCTTCAGGAATCCAACTTCTATCCCCTGAGATTCCCTCTTCTCTATCTCCATCTCCACTTCTGAAATGGCCTCATGTATCTCTTTTGGCTCCACTGCTGAGAGAGTATAGCTCACACTGTCAAGTCTCTCCCTGATTCCAGCGATTCTGCTCCTATAGGGGGTAACTGCGCTGAGAGGTATCTCTACTCTGAGCGATAGATGAGCTAGTTTGGAGAAGAATGGGTCCTTTCCTATGTCTGTTATGAGCTTTCTTATGTCCTCTTCTATTTTTCCCATCTCCTCTCCTATGATCGGATCCCTTATATCTCCCAAACGATCTTTTATTGCTTTGTATGCCAAGTAAAGGCTTTCTATATCCTCCATAAGCCCAAATCTATGCATTCTCTCCATTATCACCCTTGCTGTCCTCTCATCTATGCCGGAGTTCATCAGGGTATCGAGCACATACTCAGATGCCATCCAGCTTTACAACATGAGGTAAAGATTAACTTTTTCCAGAACACAAATTCATATGCAAGTCAGGGTTAGATTATTCGGTTCCCTAAGGGAGAGAGCAGGGACTCAAGAGATGAACATAGAATTGCCTAATGGATCTAAAGTAGGAGATCTGCTGAAAAATATCGAGAGTATAGTAAAAGGGGTGAGCATAATGATAGCTGTGAACAGCAAGAAGGTTGATGAAGAACATGCTTTATCCGATGGGGATGTTGTAGCCATATTTCCACCTGTCAGCGGTGGGGCTTATCTATCAAAGGACTTTGATTTAACAGAAGCTCTCAAAAAAGTGAAATCGTCCTCCAGGATGGTTGGAGCGATAGTAGTGTTCATAGGGGTTGTGAGAGAGAGAAATGAGGGATATAAAGTGAGAAAGCTATCCTATGAAGCTTATGAGGACATGGCAAGAGAAGAACTGGAGAGGATAAGAGAGGAGGTTCTGGGGATGAACGGTGTTCATGAAGCTGTCATAATACACAGAATAGGCTCCTTTCTTCCCGGAGAGGAAACCCTTCTAGTTGTCGTTGGGGCAGAGCATAGGGATCAGGCATTTAGGGCAGCTGAATGGGCTGTTGAACAGGTTAAGAGAAGAGTCCCAATATGGAAGCTTGAGATAACTGATCAAGGAAGTTTCTGGATAGAGGGAGAGGAGAGGAGAAGAAGTTCCCTCCAAGAAATTGATGACAAGGAATGATGACATTACATCTTAAAAGTTAAATATTGAGTTGTTCTTCCTCAGGCCAATGCAGGAGCAAGTTATAGCGGTATCCCTTCTAGTTGTGGAGTCCATCCTATTAATCGCAACGATAATTCTGCTTCTACTCACAAAAAGGGAGTGGAAAATGAGAGAAAAGGCGTTGAAAAGCCTTCAAGACACTATCAGAGTGTTAACCAGACAGCAGTACTTCAGCACAGTTATGGAGGCACTAAGATCAGCTAAAAAGGAGGTTAAAGCTATAGTGACAGGCACCTATCCAAGGGATGAGGATCAGATGGTCTTCGATGAGCTTCTTAAATGTATAAAAGAGGCGAGTCTCAAGGGGGTCAAGCTTCAGTATCTCATGCCAAAGGGAAAGGATAAACTTGCAGTTGGGTCTAAATTTGTAAACAGTGGTGCAGAAGTAAGATATCATGATGGCCTGATAGTTTATGACTTAAGATACATGGTGGTGGATGGAGAGCTCATTGTGCTCGGATTGCCGGAGAAAGTGGGCGAAGTTGAGCCCACGAGAGTTGGCCACTTAGTTAGATCCGAGACCCTGGCAAATTTGCTTATAAGCCACTTTGATAGGTATTGGGAGACCTCCATTGAGTACAGAGAATACCTGAGGAGAGCTGTGGATGAGATAAGGAAGGCCGAGCCTGGGGCCTCAAGGCAGCTGATAGCTGCTTATCTCAGGGTTAACGAGGAGGATCTAGAGCAGGTTGAGGAAAGCCAAAAATAAGGCTTTAACAAATATCATAAGCTGTGAGGCTCTCAGGCTATCAATGATAGCTTTCTCATCACGATCTGGCAGAAGGCTGCGTCTACAACAGGAACGCCAAGCACTGTTATCAATGTCATATCCCCTGGTCTCTCTCTTCCAGTCAATATATCCCCTATTTCAACAACCCTGAAGTTCCTCTCGGCGAGCATGGTCCTTATGCTCAGGGCGAATGTGGCTGGACTTGGAAGCTTTCTTAGTTCAACACTATCAAATACATATGTGTCAAACTTCATTGCGAATTCATGATCGAGCGCGTTCTTCCCAACATCTATATACGTGACTCTTTCCGGCAGCATCCCCTCTTTGACCAATGGAATAGGTTTGGGCATTGAGATGAGATCTATTACGGCATCTGTTCCCTTTACACACTCCTCTATGGACTCCGATGGCTCTACATTAAGATCAACTCCCATCCTCCTTATGTAGTCCTCCAGCCTCTCCTTTACGCTGGAAAATCCACCTCTTCCTCTTGCTGATATTACCACCTTTCTTGGCTTTTTATCCAGGGCTGAAAGCGATTGAAGAACCGCATTTCCAACGGATCCTGTAGCTCCGAGAACCGCAACAGCATAATTTTCCTTCATGACAGCATCCAGTCCAACAGCTGCTATGCTGGCAGTTCTGTAATCTGATAT
>ERZ1669249.156-NODE-156-length-39453-cov-11.236636_pt1 | contig 39453 bp, 40 predicted proteins | sample MGYA00579293_ERZ1669249 | MGnify/ENA primary metagenome ERZ1669249 (study PRJEB41166, sample SAMN08046057) | hot springs metagenome | biome: hot spring; feature: neutral hot spring; material: thermophilic sediment; isolation source: thermophilic sediment from... | reverse complement strand
CAAGCTCATTTAATCTCTCTTCAGTCTTCCTCTGCGCCTCTGCAAGTGCTCTAACTTCATACTCAGTTTTTTTCTGCACTTCTGCAAGCTTTTCTACAGAATCAGCTAATTTTTCTACAGTCTTTTTAAGTTCAAGAAAATCATCTCTTTTTACAATTTCTCCCCAGTATTTAATAAGTTTTAAAATTACTGCCTTAATTTTAGGATCTAACTCCTCTAAACTTTCATAAAGATCTACAGGAATAACCTGCATTTAACAACCCCTTTAATAGTTGCCTCAATTTTTAAATTTTTAATATACTACACCTTTCCCAAAAATACAATCTAATTTACCATACCCTCATACTTCTACCACTTCCCATGTGACATAGTTTAGAATAATTTTAAATTAGGGCACTTCCGAAGTGGTATAGTTTAGAATGGTTTAAATTAAAAGAAAGTATAGGAGGCTTGCGAGGGCTAAAAAGGGACCAAAGGGAATTTCGGTTTTTAAATCAAGCTTCTTATTTACTCCCCTCGTCCTCTGCCATAGATAAACTCCAAAAAAAGCAAGTACACCTGTAATTGAAGCTAACATCAAAATCCAGTAAAAACTTTTATATCCTAAAAATGCACCTATCCCTCCCATAAGCTTAAAATCACCCATTCCCATTCCTTCTCTTTTAGAGAATTGATAATAAAGCTCATTTATCAAAAAAAGAAGTCCAACTCCAGCAAAACCAGATAAAAGACTTGTTATAAAATCAACAAAAGGATTTAAACCAAAAAGAGAAAAAATCCATCCTATAAAAATAAGACTTAAACTCAGTTTATCTGGAATTTCTCTTATCTCAAGATCAATAAAAGATGTAAGTATAAGGGTAAGAACATAAAAGGCAAATCCAAAAAAAGTAAACCATCCATAAAGGGATTTAAACTTAATATAAACCCATAGAAATAAAAAGGCAGTTAATAATTCAACTAAAGGATACTTTAAAGAAATAGGAGCTTTACAATAGGCACATTTTCCTCTAAGAATAATATAAGAAATAATAGGTATGTTGTGATACCATTTTAAAATATTTCCGCAGTGGGGACAAAAAGAAAAAAGAGGATTTCTGATAGATAAACCCCTGCTCCATCTATAAATTATCACATTTAAGAAGCTTCCTATACAGAGGCCGAAAATAAAGATCAAAAAAGTCATTTTAAAGATCTTTAACTTTTTTCTGAATTTTCTTTCTTTCCGCTTTCTTCAAGGGCTTTTTTATAGGCTGATTTTGCTTCCTCTATATAAAGAAGTGCCTTGATGAAATAATTCCATACTGTTTTCATATCCTTATCTATATCAACTATTTCTATTCCAAGCCCTGGTTCTTCAGGAGTTCCGTGGTGAATAACCACTCCATATATAGGAATTGTCCCTACATCTGGAATTTCCACCTCAAAATAAATCAATTTGTTAATAGGGATTTTCTTATCAGTTTTTATAAAACAGCCTTTATAAGAAACATTTAAAACCTCATAGGGATTTCCCTCACCAGGAAAAAAGGCTTTAAGTCTGGTTATACATCTTGGATATCTCCTAAGATCTATCATTTTTAAGCTCCTTTAAAATTTTGGGTACAGTTTCTGCTACCTCAGTAGCAGTGTAGCCAAAGGGTCCTAAGGTTTTGCTTAAATATTTTCCAGCCTCTCCGTGTAAATAAACTGCAAGAGAGGTTCCAATAAAGGAATCATATCCTTGGGCTATAAATGCTCCTATAAGACCTGATAAAATATCTCCCTGCCCTCCCTGTGAAAGACCAGGTTCATCAATTGAAGATATACCACATCTTCCATCAGGAGAATACACAATGCTATGAGGTCCCTTTAGAACCACTATTGCATCTGTCAATTGAGAAAGTCTTTTTGCAGATTCTAAACGATCTCTCATAATTTCATCCTTTGAAACCTTTAAAAGTCTTACTGCCTCTCCAGGATGGGGAGTTATAATTTTTGGTGCTCTATAGTTTTTTAAAATTTCAGGATTTTCAGAAAGATGCGTTAAGGCATCGGCATCAATAACTAAGGGTATCTCTAACCTGGGTATTAAATCAAAAAATAAATTTTTAACCTCCTCACTCAATCCAAGCCCCGGTCCTATAACAAGAACACTTTTATTTTTAACTATTTCTAATATTTTCATCAAATTTTTATACGAAATTTCACCTTTATCATTTTCTTCAAAACCAGCAGTCAAAACTTCAGGAATCATTGAAGAATAAATTTTTTGAAGACTTTTGGTTGAGGCAAGAGTTACAAGCCCTGCCCCTCCCTTTAAGGCACCAAGTGCACAAAGAGCACCTGCACCACTTTTACCTCTGCTTCCAGCTAAGATAACTACATGCCCAAAAGTGCCTTTATGAGTATATCCCCTTCTTGGTTTAAAAACTATTTTTGCCCAATTTAAATCTAAGTATTCTCTTTTTGGTCCTTTTTCTTCAATAATTTTTTTAGGAAATCCAATAGGAACAATTTCAAGTTTCCCTACATATTCTTTTCCTGGATAAAAGAAATGTCCAACCTTAGGAAGTTCAAAGGTTACGGTTAAATCTGCTTTTACTGCAGTTCCCAAAATTTGTCCAGTTTCAGCACATACTCCAGAAGGTATATCCACAGCCACAACTTTTGCTTCTTTTTTTTCTTTATATGTATTTATCTCCTCTATCACTTCTTTAAAAACTCCTTCTACACTTCTTTTAAGACCTGTCCCAAAAATAGCATCAACTAAAATATCGGGAAAGTAAGAATAAAGTAAATTTTTGAAAACTGAAAGGTCTTTAATTTCTTCTAAAGATAAATTTAAGTTTTCGAGAATTTTTAAATTTATTAAAGCTTCACCTTTATATTTTTCTTTTTTGCAAAGTAAAAGCACTTTCACTTCATAATCCATATCCCAGAGATGGCGTGCACAAACCATTCCGTCTCCACCATTATTTCCAGGTCCACAAATTATCAAAACTTTTCTATATCTTTCCAAGGGGTAATAACTTAAAATTTTTTCTGCTACCCCTAAACCAGCTCTTTCCATCAAAACTTCAGCAGAAATACCAAGAAAATTAATGACTACTTTATCTAATTCTTGCATCTCAGAACCTGTAACTACTTTCATGGTAGCTTTATGTTATTTAATTCTTATTTAGGATTCCCTAAAATTACAACTATACTAATAGTATATTCATTTTCATGAGATAAGGCAAGATAAATTTTTTCTCCACCCCTTTCTTGAAATATCTCTTTTGCTTTTCCAGTAAGTACTAAAAATGGGGTTCCATCTTTAAAATTTCTTTTTAAAATTATTTCTCTGAAAGAAAAGGGGGTGTATCCTCCCAGAGCTTTAAAAAATGCCTCTTTAGATGCAAAGGCTGATGCTAAATGAAAGGATATGTTTTTTCTTTTAAAGGCATATTCTATTTCTTCCTCTGAAAAAACTTTTTTTAAAAATCTTGAGCCATATTGATCCAATAACTTTTGAATTCTTGGAATATGAACTAAATCTACACCTATGCCTATGAGATCCATTTATTTTTTGTAAGTTCTTCTATAAGATTAATTCTTCTTTCGTGCCTTCCTCCTTCAAAGGGTGTTTCTAAAAAGACTTTAACAATTTCTATGGCTATCCCATCTCCTATAATTCTTCCTCCAAGAACAAGAACATTTGCATTATTGTGAAGTCTTGCCATTTTTGCTGAAAAAGGTTCGTGGCAGAGAGCGGCTCTTATTCCGGAAAATCTATTGGCCACAATACTCATTCCAAGTCCTGTTCCACAAATAAGAATACCAAAGTCTGCCTCTTTATTAAGAATTTTTCCTACTGCTTTGGCTCCATATTCTGGATAATCAACTGATTCAGGAGAAAAACAACCTACATCTATAACTTTATAATTTTCTTTTTGAAGAAATTCTTTTATTTTTTCTTTAAGAAAGTATCCAGCGTGATCCGAAGCTATTACTATTGATTTTCCCATTTTTTGAAAACCAGACAGGCATTTGTCCCGCCAAAACCAAAAGCATTAGAAAGGGCTATTTTTATATCTGCTTTGCGAGCCTGATTGGGTACATAATCAAGATCGCATTCAGGATCAGGATTTTCTAAATTTATAGTAGGTGGAACAATACCTTCGTAAAGGGCAAGAACAGTTAACACTGCCTCCAAACCACCTGCACCACCAAGAAGATGTCCTGTCATGGATTTAGTAGAAGATACCATCAGTTTATAGGCATGCTCTCCAAAAACTTTTTTGATAGCCTTTGTTTCAGAAACATCATTAAGAGGGGTGCTTGTTCCATGGGCATTTATATAATCTACTTGATGAGGTTCAATTCCTGCATCCTTAAGAGCAAGTTCCATACATTTGGCAGCACCTTCACCCTCAGGAGGTGGAGCTGTCATATGATAGGCATCTGCATTATAGGCATATCCGATTAATTCTGCATAAATTTTAGCTCCTCTTTTTTGGGCATGTTCCAAATCTTCAAGAATAAGTATCCCACAGCCTTCTGCTATAACAAATCCGTCTCTTTCTGCATCAAAAGGGCGAGATGCCTTCTCAGGTTCATCATTTCTTGTGGAGAGAGCTTTCATCACTGAAAAACCAGCTATACAAAGAGGAGTTATCACACTTTCTGTTCCTCCGCAGATCATTGCTTTTACCTTTCCTTCCCTTATAAGCTTAAAGGCTTCTCCTATGGCGTGATTCCCAGCTGCACAGGCGGTACATATGGTACTGTTTGGCCCCTTTGCCCCAAATAAAATAGCTACTTGACCTGCAGCCATGTTTGGAATAATCATGGGAATGAAAAAGGGGCTAACTCTTCTATAACCCTTTTCATCAAGAATTCTGGTATAATGTTCGATTAACCCAACTCCTCCCATCCCCACACCTATAATAACTCCCACTTCATCTCCAAGATTATTTAAAGGTAATCCTGCATCCTCTAAAGCCATTCGAGTCCCTGCTATAGCATATTGGATAAAAGTATCTATACGGGAAACAAGTTTTGCTGGCATAAATTCTTCAGGCTTAAAACCTTTTACCTCTCCTGCAATCTGACTTGGAAAAGCTGAAGCATCAAATTTGGTAATTTTTCCAATCCCAGATTTCCCAGTTTTTATATTTTTCCAAGTTTCTTCAACACCTATTCCAAGAGGTGTTACTGCACCAAGTCCTGTAACTACTACCCTTTTTTTCACTATCCTACCTCTTAAATTATTGTTGCCCTGTTTTTGCTTTTATGTATTCTATAACATCCTTTACTGTTCTTAACTTTTCTGCTTCCTCATCTGGGACTTCCATTCCAAAAGCTTCCTCCATAGCCATAACAAGTTCAACAAGATCAAGGGAATCTGCTCCTAAATCATCAACAAAAGAAGCTTCAAGCTTAATTTGATCTTTAGAAAGATTTAATTTCTGAGAAATGATCTCAATAACTTTTTCTTCTACAGACATAGATAACCTCCTATAACAATTTTTTCCTTTCTTTTTACCAGATTTTCCTAAAAAGACAAGATAAAAAATTACTTTTTAAATAGAATTAATAAAAAACTAAAAAAGCTGATTACTATAGAAAGGAATAGCAAAATACTCGCAACAAAAATGCCTTTTCTTATAAGCGCCTGTAAGAAAAGATAAAAGATTAATAAAATAAAATACCAAATTAAACTTTTAAGAAAGGGTTCTATTACTTGAGAGGGCGCATAATTTTTTACAAAAATTACCATAGGAAATAAGCCCAAGAAAAGGGGTATGAAAATATAAATCACTTTCAAAAATATCTCTGCCAATACTTCTTCATAAGGTTTATTAACCATTTTCAGAAATTTGTATCTCTCAAATAGCTCTTTCATAGATAAGAACTTTAAAGGCTTTTCTACTACTACCAAAGTTTCTGGTTTTAAGGGAAGATCAGCTTCTAAATTTTCAAAAAACTCGGGGGAAAAATTTTTAGTATCCTCTTGAATAATAACCTCCTTTAAGATCCATTTTTTAGACTTATAATATCCCTCCTTTGCCCATATAACCTTTTTTGGTTCCTCTTTATTTACAAAAACAACAAGTATATCCTGTAAATATTCACCTTTTGGTTCAAGAGGTTTGGCTATTAAATAAAAATCTGAACCTCTGAGAAAGATCTGCTCATTAAATATTAAATAATACTCTCTTTTTTCTGCTATTTTATAATCCCAAGTATAAAGGCTTAAGAAAGCTGCTTTAGGAAATATAATACTTATGGCTAACCCTCCCATTAAAGCAAAGAAAAAAATTCCCTTCCCTATAAGGCTAATGATTTCTTTTTTAGAAAATCCAAGAGAAAAAAAAGCAAGAAGCTCCCCAGTTCTTGTTAACCAAAAAAGTAAAAGTATTCCCGATAATCCACAAACAAAAGGGAAAAATTCATAGAAATTGGCTAAGGATTTCCAAAAAACATAAGCTAAAAAAAGATAAAAAGGCTTTTTAAAAGATAAAAAACTTCCCAATTTTTCAAAAAAATCCACTAAAAAGTAAAAAACTGAAAAAATGAATAGTAAAAGTAAATTTACTTTAATAAGATCTGCTAAAAGATATTTTTTGTAAATTCTCATAGATATATCTCTCTTTTTCTTTTAAATCCAAAATATTGAAAAATAAGTAAAAGACTGACCAAAAAATAAAAAGACAAAAAACTCCAGAAAGGAAAGATTTTCCCATTTTCTCCTAAGGAAGAAAAGAAATTATAAAAAATATAAAAAATTAGAAAAACAGCTATTCCAAGAAAAAAAAGTAAAAATCTATAAGAGGTTTTAATATAAATACCAAGGAAAAAAGCTTGAAAAGCTAAAAATAAAGCTGAAAGGGGAAAGAAAAATCTTTGATAGTATTCGTTTAAATATCTGAAATAATCTGAAGTTCCGGGTTTAAGACCCCTTATATCCTCTTTTAATTCAGAAAAACTTTTTTCTCCCCTTTTAAAATAAAGCTTCTCTTCTTCAAGGATTTTAGTATTTAGTCTAAACTTATAATCTCCAAATCTTAAAACTTCTATATTACTTTGAGGATCTATAAAAATTCCCCATCCCTTTACTAAAGTAAATATATTTTCATTGGCAGAATAACTTCCATTTTGGGAAATGAAAAATCCTTTTTTACCATTTGTTTCTCTTTTTAAGAGGAATATATTTTTAAAATAATGGGTTTTATCTATTTTTTCAGCTTTTCTAACATAAAGGTAGAAATCCTTACCTAAGGAGATAGGTTTTTTTTCTGGGAAAGGTTTTTCTATCTGAGCTTTAACCAGTTCTATCTGAATCTCTTTCACCTGTCTCTTAGACCAGGGAGAAAGGAAAAAATGGGCTAAAAAGGTTATTAATAAACTGATTAAAGAAAAAACAAGAAGGGGTTTCATAAAATCTTTTAAAGAAAAACCTAAGGAACAAAAGGCAAGTACTTCCTTTTCATATTTGAGTCTATGTATAGCAAAAAGGACTCCCATAAAAACTGATAAAGTATAAATAAAGGATAGGAGTTGAAAAAAAATATAAATAAAGAGCTGAAAAATAACCTTAAACGATGGATTCAATTCTAAAAAATCCTGAAGTTTGATTATTCCCTGAACCAGAGTTATAATAGCGCTAAATACTATAAAAAAAACAAAGGTGTAAAAAAAATATTCTTTAAGATGGTATTTCCAAAAAATTTTCATCTACATAATTTTAAAATTTTTTTGAGAAATTTGAAGAAACCTTAATGGAAAAAATAAGTTCTGGACTGTATCTTCATGTGCCATTTTGCTTAAAAAAGTGTCCCTATTGTGATTTTTATTCGTTGAGTATAAAGGTATCAAAATATTTAGAAAATAAATATTTAAAGGCTATAAAAAGAGAATTAAGCCTCTTAAAATCCTTTTTGGAAAAAAAATTTGAGATAAAAAGTCTTTCTTTTATAACTTTTTATGCAGGGGGAGGAACACCTTCTCTTCTTTCTCCTCATTTTTACGAAGATCTTTTTAATTTTTTAGTTAAGAATTTTAAATTTTCTCCTAAGGAACTTACCATAGAGGCTAATCCTGAAACACTTACCTTAGAAAAAACAAAAGCTTTTTATGAAATTGGATTTAATCGTATAAGTCTTGGAGTACAAAGTTTTTCTCAAAGGGGATTAAAATTTTTAGGAAGGCTTCATAATTTGAGGGATATTTTTAAAGCATTGGAGTTTATTCTAAAAAGCGGTTTTAAAAATTTTTCCTTGGATTTTATATTTGGATGGAAGGGGCAGGGAGAAAAAACTCTAAAAAAGGAAATTCTAAAAGCTTTAGAATATAAACCTCCCCATTTATCTTTTTATGAATTAACCTTGGAAAAAGGGACAGTCTTTTATCAAATTTTTAAGGGAAAAAAATACTGGATAAAGGAAGAGAGATTATTGAACCTTTATAAGATAATTGAAGAAACTTTAAAAATTAACGGTTATGAAAGATATGAAATCTCCAATTATGCCCTTGCTGGATTTAAATGTAAACACAACCTTATTTATTGGGAACTTAAACCCTATTTAGGTCTTGGTCCCTCTGCTGTATCAAGAGTTGAAAATTTAAGATGGAAGAATCCAAAAGATCTTAATTATTATTTTGAGAGTCTTTTAAAAGAAAATAAACTCCCTTTAAAAATAGTTGAAAATCTTGATAATTGCGAATTTGCTAAGGAATATATATTTATGGGATTAAGATTACAAGAGGGTATTAGTTTAAAAAAATTAAAGAAGAAGTACAATTATTCCTTATCTGAGGAAATCTTAGATACTCTAATAAAAGAAAAATTAATAGAAAGAAAAAATAAAAAAATAAGACTAACTTTTGAGGGAAAACTTTTACATAATCAAATAGTATTACTTTTATGGAGAAGTTTATACAATTAGTTCCTACACCCTTTTTAGAAGGTTCTATAACAATTTATCAACCTGAAAAGGGCTTTAGATTTGGCATAGATTCTGTTTTACTGGCCCATTTTTTAAATCTTAAACCAAAGGACTTAATTTTAGAGGTAGGAGCAGGCTCTGGTATCATTTCCCTTATTGCCTTAAAAAGATTCCCTTATTCAAAAATTTTTGCCTTAGAACTTGAAAATATCTTTATTGAATGTCTTAAAAAAACTATTCTTAAAAATAAAATTCAGGAAAGACTTTTTGTAGTAAAAGGAGATATTAAAAACCCTCCCTTTAAACCAGGTATTTTTGATATAATCTTTTCCAACCCCCCTTATTTTAAAAGTGAAACTGGAAGAAAAAGTCCCTATGAAATAGAAAACATCACCAGAAGAGATGTAAAATTTGATTTAAATGAATTTCTAAAAAATATAAATTTTCTCTTAAAAAACAGAGGCAAATTCTATCTCATATTTACAGCCTTGAGACTTTCTGAACTTATTTATCTTCTTAAAATAAACAGGCTTGAACCAAAGCTTTTAAGATTAGTTTATTCTTATCCAGGAACTGAAGCAAAACTTGTTCTCCTATTAGCAATTAAAAATGCTAAAGAGGAAGTAAGAATTCTTCCACCTTTATTTATATATACTTCAAAAAAGGGGGATTATACAGAAGAAGTAAAAAATTTTTTAAAAAGAATTGAATATACCTAAAAAGATATTTATAATGTAAAATATGAGAGAAGCGCTTTTATATGAACGTTTGGAAGATAAAAAGGTAAAATGTAATTTATGTAATCATCATTGTATTATTTATCCCAATCATACAGGTATTTGTGGAGTAAGAAAAAATGAAGAAGGAATTCTTTTTTCTTTAGTTTATGGAAAGGTAATTGCAGAACATTTAGATCCCATTGAAAAGAAACCGCTTTATCATTTTCTTCCTGGATCCTGGAGTTATTCTATAGCAACTGTGGGTTGTAATTTTCGTTGTAGTTTTTGTCAAAACTGGGAAATTTCTCAATATCCCCATCTTTACGGCAGTATTCCAGGAAGACAGATTCCTCCAAAAGAAATTGTAAAAACTGCAAAATCTCAAAATGCAAAAAGTATTTCCTATACCTATACAGAACCGACTATTTTTTTTGAATTTGCCTATGATTGTGCAAAATTAGCTGTAAAAGAAGGACTTAAGAATGTTTTTGTTTCCAATGGATACATGACTAAAGATGCCATTGATTATATAAAACCCTATCTTCACGGAATAAATGTAGATTTAAAAGCTTTTAGAGAAGAATATTATAAAAAATTCTGCAAAGCAAAACTGCAACCCGTTCTTGATAATTTAAAATATTTAAAAAATCAAGGTATATGGTTAGAGATAACTACTCTAATTATTCCTGAAGAAAATGATGATCCCTCTGAATTAAGGGATCTTGCTAACTTTATAAAAAATGAACTCGGACCAGAGGTTCCTTGGCATATTTCTCGTTTTTTCCCCCATTATCAACTCTTGGACAAACCCTTTACTCCTGAAGAAACCTTATTAAGGGCTTATTACATTGGAAAAGAAGCAGGGCTTTATTATATTTATATAGGAAATGTTCCTGGAAATCAATATGAAAATACTTATTGTCCTAAGTGTAATCATTTAATTATTGAAAGGTATGGTTTTAGGATTTTAAAAATAGATCTTAAACCTGATTTAACCTGCCCTAAGTGTGGTTTCTTTATACACGGGGTCTGGAGTTAAGGATTTTAAAAACTTTGCTCCCAGCTGACCACAAGCAGCCTCTATTCTTAATCCTTTGCTTTTTCTTACAGTAGTTAATATTCCCTTTGAAAGAAGAAATTTTTGAAATCTTTCTACATCTTCTTGGGAGGGTCTTTCAAAGGGTAGTTCAGGATGGGGATTAAAGGGTATAAGATTTACTTTAAAAGGATAACCCCTTAGAAGTTCTGCCAGTTTTTCTGCATAATCTAAACTATCGTTTACGTTTTTAATCATTACATACTCAATGGTGAGTCTACTATTTTTTATGCGGGGAAATTTTTTACAAGCAGAGATAAGATCTTTAACAGAATATTTTCTGGCTATAGGTATTAATTTTCTCCTTATTTCATCTGTGGGGGCATGAAGAGAAAGAGCAAGAGCAGTAGGAAATTCCTTCGCAAGTATTTCCATCTCTTTTATAAGACCTACAGTTGAAACAGTAAGTCTTTTTCTTGAATAATTAAATCCCTTGGGATAAGAAAGTATTTTTAGGGTTTTAATAAGGTTTTCAAGATTTAAAAGGGGTTCTCCCATTCCCATAAAAACTATATTTCTTAAAGGAAGCTCTTCTCCTCTTTCTTTAAGATATCTTCTTGCGAGAACAACTTGAGAAATTATCTCATAAACCTCTAAATTTCTTTTAAACCCAAGTTTTCCTGTAACACAAAATTTACAACCAATTGGACAACCTACCTGAGTGGAAACGCAAAGAGTATAATGATCCCTTTCGGGAATTATAACCGTTTCAATCAAGTTTCCATCTTTTAGTTTTAGAGCAAATTTAACAGTTCCATCAAGATCTTCTTCCTTATCAATTGCTTCTGGAAGTTCCAGAGAAAATTTTTCAGAAAGTTTAGCTCTTAAGGCTTTAGGAAGATCAGTCATTTCATCAAAATTTAAAGCACATTTACAGGTAATCCAGTGAAAAAGCTGTTCCCCTCTATATGAGGGCTCTCCCAAAGATATCATAAGCTTTTTTAATTCATCTATGTAGTAGTTTCTTAAATTGGGTTTATTTACCATAGCTTATTAAAGTTCTAAAGGTTTTACCAGATAAACTGTGGAGAGTTTACTTAATTCTCTTAAAGCTTCCGAGGTTGGAGACTGATCTAAACTTAGCAATATTACATTTGTTTTTTTTATAGGATCCTGTCCCACATACATTCTTGAAATATTTAAATTATGACTCCCAAGAATAGTGCCTATTTTTCCTATAACTCCTGGTCTATCCTCATTAAAAATATAAAGCATGTGCCCTTCTGGTAAAGCATCAAGTCTAAATCCATTAATTCTAACTATACGGGGTTCCTTTTTACCAAAAATAGTTCCCTCAACTACTGTATAACCTTCAGTATGTTTAATTTTAGCACTTATCAAAGAGGTAAAATCTTCTGAGATCTCCGTCTTAGATTCTATTATTTTTATATCTCTTTCTTTTGCCCTTATAAGTGCGTTAACATAATTAACATCCTCCTTTAAAAAGGGAGAAAGGAGTCCTTTTACAAAAGCAAGAGTTATGGGTTTGACATCAAGTTTTGAAATTTCTCCTTTATAAATAATTTCCACTTCCTGAATAGCTCCTTCCACAATTTGGGCAGCAAGTAATCCCATTTTTTCCGCTAAAACCAATATGGGAGTAATAATTTTTAAAACCTCTGGAGGCAAAGATGGAACATTCACTGCATTTCTTATTATTCCCTTTAATAGATAATCAACTACCTGTTTAGCTATTTCTACAGCAACGGTCTTTTGAGCTTCAATAGTTGAAGCTCCAAGATGGGGTGTTCCAATAAAATTTTCTAAGGAAAGTAAGGGATGATCAGGATCTATGGGTTCTTTTTCAAAAACATCAAGGGCTGCACCTGCAACCTTACCTGAGACCATAGCTTTATAAAGGGCTTCTTCATCTATAATCCCACCTCTTGCACAATTAATAATGTAAACTCCATCTTTCATCATAGAAAAGGCTTTTTCATCTATAAGATGATAGGTTTCTTTAGTAAGCGGGGTATGAATGGTAATAAAATCTGATTTCTTGTACAATTCCTCCAAACTTACAAGTTCTACCCCTTTTTTTTCTGCTGCCTCTGGAGAAACAAAGGGATCATAGGCTATAACCTTCATTTTCATTCCCAGAGCTCTATCTGCAACTATACTCCCTATCCTTCCTAATCCAATAATTCCAAGCACTTTATTATTTAATTCAACTCCCATAAATTTCTTTTTCTCCCATTTTCCTTCCTTTAAGGACAAAACAGCTTGAGGAATTTTTCTTGCAAGGGCAAATAGCAAAGCCAAGGTGTGTTCAGCTGCAGATAAAGTATTTCCTCCAGGAACATTCATCACCACAATACCCTTTTCATTAGCTGCTTGTAAATCAACATTGTCAAGTCCTGTTCCTGCTCTTCCTATAACTTTAAGATTCTTTGCCCTTTCTATCACTTCCCTTGTCACTTTGGTTGCACTTCTTATAATAAGTGCATCAAACTCCGGAATTATTTCTAATAGCTCTTTATAAGGAAGACCTGGTTTATAAACAACTTCTAAACCAGCATTTTTAAAAATCTCTATTCCCTCTTCTGAAATAGGATCTGAGATTAAAACTTTCATCTTTTACTTCCCTCCTTTTTCTAAACTTTATAAATATTCTTTTTTTACATAATCAAAAAGCACTTCCTCAGCTGCTTTTATTCCTTTACCAAAAGAGACTTGATACCCAAATAAGTTTAACCCCATTTCTAAGGCTGAAAGAGCTATTAAAAGATCAAAGGGAGACTGGTCTCCCATATGGGTAATTCTTAAAATTTTTCCTTTAAGATGATCCTGCCCTCCTGCAAAGATTACACCCAATTTACTTCTTAGAAATTTTAAAAGCTCACCTGTGTTCAATCCATCTGGAGCTTTAATAACGGTAAGTGACTCAGATGGAATTTCAGGAAAAATTTCCAGATTAAGTGCTAATATAGCCTTTCTACAGGCAAGAGAGAGAGTTTGATAATGTCTAAAAAGTCTTTCAAGCCCTATTTCTCTTATGCGTTTAAGCATCTTCCTTAATCCTATAAGAAGGCTTATAGCTGGAGTAAAGGCAGTAGTATCTTTTTGATAAGCCTTTTTTTCTTTTTTAAAGCTGAAATAATACTTTGGAAGCTTAGATTTTTCTGCAAGTGCATAGGCTTTGTCTGAAAAGGCAATAAAAGATAGTCCAGGAGGTAAACTTAAAGCCTTTTGAGAACCTGTAATGACCACATCAAGACCCCATTTATCCATGGGAAGTTCATATACTCCAAGAGCAGAAATTGCATCTACTACTAAAACAACTTCTTTATCTTTAAGAATTTCTGCAATTTCTTTAACAGGATGCTTCACTCCGGTTGAAGTCTCGCAAGCTTGAATTAAGACCCCTTTAACATCTGGATTTTTCTTAAGAAGCTTCTCCACATCCTCAGGCTTAACAGCCTTTCCCCAAGTAACATCTATTACTAAGGGTTCTAAGTTAAAGGTCTGAGCAAGTTCTAACCACCTTTGACCAAATTTTCCTCCTACAACAACAATTACTTTATCTCCTGGTGAAAAAAGATTAACTATGGCTGACTCCATAGCCCCTGTTCCAGAGGAGGCAAAAAAATAGACCTCCTTTTTGGTTTGAAAAAGATATTTGAGTCCTTCTCTTATTTCTTTCAAAATTTCAGAAAATTCAGGTAGTCTATGATGGGTTATAGGCTGAGCCATAGACAAAAGTACTTCTGGTGCAACAGGAACGGGTCCTGGGGTAAAAAGATATTTCTTGTTTAAAAATTCCACTTTAACCTCCTTTTTGTGTGAAGATGATTTAAATTTCTATATCTAAAATCTCAAAGTTTTTTATTCCTGAAGGTGTATCAACCTGAATCTCATCTCCCACCTCTTTTCCAATAAGAGACCTTGCCAAAGGAGAATATAAAGAAATGCTCCCATTAGAAGGATCTGCCTCATAGGGGCCAACAATTCTATAGGTAACTATTTCATCTGTATCCAGATTTAATAATTTCACTTTAACTCCAAATTGAACTTTATCAGGAACTTTGGTAAGAGCAGGAATTATTTCTGCATTAGCTAAAATTCCTGACAATTCTTGAATACGCCCTTCAATATAGGCTTGTCTCTCTTTAGCTGCTTCGTATTCAGCATTTTCTGAGATATCTCCATGAGCTCTTGCTTCTTCAATAGCTTTTATTACATTTCTTCTCTCAACTTTGATAAGATATTCAAGCTCCTTTTTAATTTTTTCTAAACCTTCTGGAGTAAAAGGTATTTTATTCATAGGAACCCTCTTTATTAAAATTTAATGTTTAAATGCTCTTTGTCCCGTAAACATCATGGCTATAGGAGGATTATATTCATTGCAGGCTTGAATCACTTCCCAGTCTCTTATAGAACCTCCTGGCTGTAAAATAGCTGTAATGCCATGTTTTGCTGCTACATCTACAGAATCTCTAAAAGGCAAAAATCCATCTGAAACCATAACTGCACCTATAAGTCCACCCTTTTTTTCCTTTGTCTCTTCATCAATTTCTTCTTTTTGAGATCTAGGTCTCAGACCCTTTTCTATTTCCAGTTCCAATTGTTTATAGGGTATTTTGTATTTATCGTAGCAGAGAAGATCAGCATATTTAGTATAGGCTTTAAAAATGGCTATTTCTGTACAACCAACCCTATCCTGTTCCCCTGTGCCTATACTTACTGTACATTCATTTTTAACAAATAATACAGAATTGGAGGTAACACCCATTTCAACAGCCCAACCAAAAATCATATCCTTTATTTCCCTTTCATCAGGTTCTCTAACACATTTATATTCTACTCCATCTTTTACTGCTACCGCAGGCATTAAATCTTCTCTTTTTCTAATTCTATTTAATTGAGAAACTTGAACAATTAATCCTCCATCCATGAGGCTTTTAAATTCAACTACTCTGTATTTAGCATATTCTTCTAGTTTATCCATTCTTTTAATTCTAATAATTCTTAAAGATTTTCTTTTCTTTAAAATTTCTAAGCTCCCTTCTTCATATTCAGGTGCAACTATAACTTCAAAATATTGCTCCACTATTGCTTCTGCACAGGCTTTATCTACAGGTCTATTCAATGCTATTGCTCCACCAAAAGCTGCTATTCTATCAGCTCTGTAAGCTCTTAAAAAAGCCTCTTCTATAGTAGTTCCATAGGCAACTCCAGAAGGATTGTTATGCTTAACAATTACACAGGCAGGTTTTTCAGTTAGATATCTTAAAATATTAAGGGCATTATCTATATCAGTAAGATTAGTTTTACTTGGGTGTTTCCCAAACTGAATAAAATCATTTTCTTTTAAACTGGAAATTAAACCGAAACCAGGTTTAATAAACTCGCATTCCCCTAAAATTAAATTCCCTGCAACTAATTCGTAGAGAGCGGCTTCCTGATCTGGATTTTCTCCATATCTCAACCCTTTTTTTTCAAATACACCTGGTTCTACCTCCACTTCCCATCTTTTTTTCTTATAAATAAGAGTCTGATCTCCAAAAGTAATTCTTAATTCTGAAGGAAAAGGGTCCTCTACAATTGTTTTGTACATCTTTTTAAGATCCTCAGCCATAATTAACCCCCTCTGATTTCTCAAAAATGAATTAAATTACCTCTGCCCTTTTAAGTGATAAAATATACTTTATCATATCCTCAGCAATTCTCCAGCTTGCTCCAGGAGAACCCATCAACTTTTTTACTTTTTCAAGCTCTCTTCTAACTTCAGCCCTTTTATTTTCATTTTTTATAAACTCTTCTATCTTTTGAGTAATAGCTCGAACTTTATCTTTTTCTTTTAATATTTCTGGATATATCTCCTTTCCCAAAATTAAATTAGTAAGACTAATATAAGGAACCTTCACCAGTTTTTTAGCAATGAAATACATCCAAGAGGGTAAAGAGTAGGTAACTACTGCAGGGATCCCAATAAGCGCAGCTTCTAAGGTTATGGTTCCTGAAGCGAGAAGAGCAACTGTTGAGTATTTTAAAACTTCGTACTGGCTATTTTCTACTACCTTAAGCTGGGATCTTGCTCTGTCCCATAAAAAGGAATCTCTAAGACCCGGGGTTTTAACCATTATTCCCTGAATATGAGGATTTGATTTTTTTAAGTTTTCAAAAATTTTCAAAAAAAGAGGTATATGGCGAGTCACCTCTCTTTCTCTACTACCTGGAAAAAAGCTCACTAAAGGCTTTGATTTATCAAATTGATATATTTCGTGAAAAAAACTCTCTGATAGATTAATTTTTATTAAATCTAAAAGGGGATGTCCCAAATAGATAGTAGAGATTCCGTAAAAGGAAAAAAATTCTTTTTCAAAGGGAAGAACTACATAAAGTCTATCTACATATTTTCTTAAAATGTGAACTCTCTTTTTATTCCAAGCCCAAACCTGGGGAGCTATGTAGTATATTACAGGATAGCCAAGTTTTTTAGCTAATTTAGCTATCTTTAAATTAAAACCAGGAAAATCTACCAGTATTATTACATCTACTTTTCTTTTTCTTAAAAATTCCTCAATTTTTTTATAAACAAACCAATATTTTTTGAGTTCAGAAAAACTTGGTAACCCAACCAAAGCAAGTGATTCAGCAGGAAAAAGTATTTCTATACCAAGACTTCTCATCTTTGGTCCACCAATTCCAACAAATTGAAAAGCTGAATTCAGTTCTTTTATTCTTTTAATTAGTAAATAGCCGTAAACATCTCCAGAAATTTCGCCGGTGATAATTAAAATTCGAGGAGAGATTTGATGAATCATAAGAATTTTTTTAAATTTTCTTCAACCTGTTTTTTTATTTGAAAGGCAAGTTCAAGCGATTTTAAAGCTTCTTCTCCAGATACTTTAACCTTTTTTCCGTTAATAACACTTCTAACAAAGGATTCAAGCTCTTCCTTTAAAGGGTCACTCTCAGGATAAGATTTTTTATTCAATTTGTATTCCCTGCTTTGAGGATCTACTTTAACTTCTAAATAGCTTTTTTCTAAGGTATCAACTACATAATAGGCACCTTTTGAAAAAACTCTAAATTTTCTCTGTTTATTAAGAGATATCCTGCTTGCTGTAAAATTACAGGTTGTTCCATCCTCAAAAACAATCCTTGCATTTACTATATCAGGTAATTTAGTAAAAAGAGGAGCTCCAACAGCATGAATAAATTCAACCCTTTTATAGTTTTTTATAAGTAAGGCAAGATCAAGATCATGTATCATAAGATCTAAAATTACATCTATATCAAGATTTCTTTCTGCAAAAGAAGATAATCTGTGAGCTTCTATAAAAAGTGAATCCTTTACATTTTGTAATAAATTCTTTACTGCCTCTTGAAATCTTTCAATATAACCAATTTGAAAGGGTAAATTCTTTTTAATAGAAATTTCCACAAGTTCTTCTGCCAATTTTAGTTCATGAGCAAGGGGTTTTTCTAAAAAAACTGGTTTTCCTGCTTTTAAAAAATCTTTAGCAATTTCATAGTGGGTAATAGTAGGAGTAGCTATACTTACAGCATCAACCAAAGAAATAATCTCTTTATAATCGGTAAAAGCTTTTACTGAGGATCCCTTTTCTCCTAATAAATTAAGGGTTTCTTTAATTCTTTCTGGATTTATATCTACTATGGCTAAAAGTTCTACTTCAGGAATTTCTGCAAATTTCTTAGCATGAAATCTTCCTAAATGTCCAACACCTATAACTGCTACTTTTACTTTATTCATTTTTATTCTTCTTTATATCCCACTATAGAAATGTTATTTTTATCAGCTAACTTTATAGCTTCTTCTCTTTGTAAAAAAAACGTTTTCCCTACTTCAAGAGCTAAAACCTTAGCCTGTGCTTTAATTAGAGTCTCTACAGTTTTTAATCCTGCTACCGGTAGGTCCATCCTCAAATCCTGAATAGGTTTAGCTATTTTAATTACTACTGTATTTTTTCTAAGTTTACCAGCTCTTAAGATTGTTTCATCTGTTCCTTCCATTGCCTCTACAGCAACAGTCATCTTATTTTTTACTACTACACATTGTCCTATATCTAAGGATCCAATCATTTTGGCAATCTTAAATCCATATTTTATATCCTCCCATTCTTCAGGTGTAGGAACTCTTTTAGTAAATATACCTTCAGGGGTTAAAAATTCTTGTAAAAATTCTGAAGGACCTCTTATTGAAAATCCTTCTTTTTCAAGCTCCTCTATAACAGATCTTAAAATTGAGTCATCCTCTTTAATCTTGATCTTTCTCCACAAAGCTAAAGCCTTAAAATCCGGAATTCCAACTTTTAATGCGTGACTTTTGTCTATCTTTCCTAAAAAAACAAGATTTTTTATACTATTTTCTTTAAAAATTTTAATAAGCTTTCCAAATTGACCTATAGAAATTTTAAAAACTTCAGGAGTAAACTTTTTTAATTTTTCTTTTTGCTCATTGGAAAAACAGATAGCAACAATTTGGTAATTTTTGTCTTTTAAAGTGCGAGCTAAAATGATGGGAAATTCTCCCTCCCCTGCAATTAATCCTATTTTATTATCCTCTAAATCCATATTTAATTATTTTTAAAAAGCTTCTTCTCCTTCAAAGGGTTTCCTTCTCATTATACCCTGTTTTGAAGGATTTTCCAAAAATTGTATGAGCCTTCCTATAATAGGATCTTCTCCAAATATATCCTTTAATTCTATAATTATTTCTTTAATAGTTGAGGGAGCATCCAAAAAATACCCAATGGCTTGGGAAATTTTCCTAATTTCCTCTTTAGTAAAACCTGCCCTTCTTAACCCTACTAAATTTATTCCCTGTATTTTAGCTGGAATACCAAAGACCTTTACATAGGGAGGTACATCTTTATCTACTCCACTCATGGCACTAACAAAGGCATAGGCTCCTATTTTGCAAAATTGATGAACCGCTGAAAAACCTCCCATTACCACCTTTTCTTCTACTCTTACATGACCCCCTAAGGTAGCATTATTGGCCATAATTACATGGTCACCTATTTTACAATCATGAGCAATATGAACATAACTCATAAGAAGGCAATTATTTCCTATTCGTGTAATTCCATCATCAAAGGCGGTACCTCTATGGATAGTTACAAATTCTCTAATAATATTATAATCACCTATTTCTACACTTGTTTCTTCACCTTTATAACCGATGTGTTGAGGAGGTGTCCCAATTACAGCAAAAGGTCCAATTTGATTACACTTTCCTATTTTTGTGTTACTCTCAATATAGGAATGAGCCTTTATAACTGTTCCCTTTCCTATGTATACCTTTGATCCTATATAAACACTTGGACCTATTTCTACGTCTTCTTCTATTTCAGCTGAGGGATCTATGTAAGCTGTAGGAGAAATTTTACTCATCTGCCTTCTCCTTATTTAAGATTCCTGCTGTAATTTCTGCTTCTGCTACAATTTTTTCATTTACTTTAGCAATTACTGTAGTCTTAATTATATGTCCTTTCCTTTTAAATCCCTTTACCTCAATAATAATAGTATCTCCAGGATAAATAGGTTGTCTAAACCTTGCCTTATCAATCCCTGCAAGCACAAAAAGTTTTTCTCTATATTCTGGAAAGATAATCATAAGTCCTGCACCTGCAGCCTGAGCCATGGCTTCCAAAATCAGAACTCCTGGCATAATGGGATATCCTGGAAAATGTCCCATAAAAAAGGGTTCATTAATAGTAACATTTTTAATTGCTCTTACATACTCCCTTTCCGCATCTATTTCTATTATCTTATCAATCATTAAAAAGGGATATCTATGAGGTAAAAGCTTAAAAATTTCCTTTAAATTTATTTCTTTTTTTTCCATTTTAATTACCCCCAGATTTTTAGTCTTTTGAAGTTTTCATCCTATATTAGCATAAAAATTTTTATCCCAAAAGGGCAATTTCAATTGCAAATTTGGATCTTGCTGGTAATTTTTATCCATGGAGAAATTAAAAGAAAAAAATTTAAAGGCTCTTCTTAATTTCCTGCAAAAAGAATTTCCCTTAGTTTCAGAGCCTTTTAAGATTTTAGCTGAGAAATTTGGACTGGAGGAAAATGAAATTATAGATTTTTTGAAGGATTTGAAAAAAAGAGGAATAATAAGACATTTTGGAGCTACTGTAGATTCATATAAATTGGGATATATTACCTGTTTGTGCGCAACAAGTATACCAGAAGAAAAAATAGAATCAGCTTATGAGATAGCAAAACTTCCTGAAATAACCCATGCTTATCTTAGAGAACATGAACTTAATTTTTGGTTTACAATAATTACCAAATCAGAAAAAGATTTAGAGGATTTTTGTAAAAAATTAGAAGAAAAATTTCAGATAAAAATTAAACTTTTTCCAGCTATAAAAAAGTTTAAAGTAAAAGCAGTTTTTGAAATATAAATTTACTGCATAGCTGCCCCAGCCATAACTCCTAGAACTGTAATGGGTACCTGCTCCTCTACCCCTTTAGCAGCTCTGTTAACACTCTTCAAAGTTTTTTTAGCCTCTAAATAAAGGGAATCATCTTTGAGTAATTTCCCAAGAGTACCCTGTCCACTCTCAATCTGAGCTGTTATTTTTCTTAAATCCTCAGAAATGGCTTTTAAATCTTTATAAAGTTTTTCATCTGTCATTAACTTACCAAGGGTCCCCTCTCCTTTCTCAAGTCTCTTAGAGACAGTTTCCAAATTGGCTACAGTTTGTCTTAAGCTTTTATATAATTCTTCATCTTTAACCAATTTTCCAAGTGTACCCTGTCCACTCTCAATCTGGGCTGAAACTTTCTTTAAACTTTCTGCTGTTGCAGTAAGATCTCTGTAAAGTTTATCATCACTTATAAGTTTACTTAAAGTACCCTGTCCTTTTTCTATTTTTTCTGCAATACTTTTAAAACTTTGGGAAGCATCTCTTATATTTGCTACCAGAATTTTTAAATTTTCTTTACCCTCTTTAGTCCCGATTAATTCCTTTAAACCTTCCACAGTGGGACCAATACTTGCTAAGATTTCATCAACAGAAATAGCACTTTCTGTATATGCTATCATTGAACCAGGCTGTAAATAAGAAGTTGAAAACCCAGGTTTAATATCCACGAATTTGTCTCCTAAAACACCATAAGTCCTTATAGCTGCTGTAGCATCCTCTTGAATCTTATAACCTTTATAAATTAAAAGTTCTACCCTTGCTTTTCCCTCTGGAGTCAATTCAATCTTTCCCACCCTACCAATGGGAATTCCTGCCATCTCAATTTTTGCCCCTTTTGTAAGCCCGGAAATGTTATCAAATACTGCATAGATTTTATAAACATCCTTTGGAACAAAGGCTTCCTCTGCAAGTTTAAAAGTAAGATATAAAAGGGCTATAATCCCTATTAATACAAATATACCAACTTTTATTTCTGTTCCTCCTTTTATAGCCATTTTCTCAAACCTCCTATTTTATTTTTATAATAACGCACTTTCTATAAATTTTTTAACAAATTCATTATTAGAAGCTTTTATTTCTTCAGGGGTCCCTACTTCTATAATAACTCCTCCATGTAAAAAGGCAATATAGTCTGAAAACTTGAAGGCAAGATTAATATCATGACTTACTATTATACAAGTAAGATTATATTTTTCTTTAAGATTTTTAATTAATTCCAAAATAGAAACCTGTAAAATTGGATCAAGCCCTGTAGTTGGTTCATCAAAAAGTACCACCTGAGGTCTTAAAGCAAGGGTTCTTGCAAGAGCAGCTCTTTTTTTCATTCCTCCAGACAATTCAGAGGGATATTTATTTTTAGCAGATAAAAGATCTACAGCCGAAAGAAGTTCTTCTGCTATTTTTTCCATTTCAGCTTTAGACATTTTAAAATGTTCCTTTAAAGGAAATATTATATTTTCTTTCACTGTCATAGAATCAAAAAGTGCTCCTTCTTGAAATAAAAAACCTATTTTTCTTCTTATTTTTTGTAATTCCTTTTCGGAAAGTTTTGTAATATCTTTATTTTCAAACCAGATTTCTCCGCTATCCGGTTTCAAAAGTCCAACTATATGTTTTAAAAGTACACTCTTTCCTGTTCCACTTTGTCCCATTATAAAAGTAATTTTACCATCAGGAATGGTTAAATTAACTCCTTTCAAAACCTCAAGTCCATTAAAACTCTTCTTAAGATCCTTTATAGTAATCATGATTTTTAAAAAATAAGAGTAGTTAAAATATAATCAACTACTAAAATACCCACTGTAGAAATAACAACAGCCTCAGTAGTTGCTCTTCCAACACCTTCTGCTCCTCCAGAAGCATAATAACCCTTATAACCACAAACTGTTACCAAATAAGCACCAAAGAAAATGGATTTAATTATTCCGCTCATAATATCTTTTAATTCAACCATATCAACCATTCTTGCAGTCAAAAGACCTGGATCTATATGGAGTAAAAATGTTCCTACTACATAACCTCCTGCAATACCAACAAAATCTGAAATAGCTGTTAGGAGAGGTAAAACTAAAATAGCAGCCCATAGTCTTGGACTTATAAGATATTGAATCGGATTAACAGCCATTATCTTAAGAGCATCGATTTGTTCAGTAATTCTCATACTCCCAAGTTCAGCAGAAATAGCAGAGCCTGCTCTGGCAATAACAACAACCGCTGTAAGAACAGGACCCAATTCTCTGGTAAGGGTTAAAGCAACTACACCCCCAAGAATACTTTGAGAACCAACCTTAGCTAAAGCAATATTTACCTGATAAGCAGTAACCATCCCCGAAAAAAGGGAAGTTAAAATTACTACCAACCAAGATTTAACCCCTATAAATTCCATATGTTTTATAAGAAGTTTCACCCGGTAAGGTGGAAAAAAGGAATAAATAAGACTTTTTAAGAAAAAGAGAAAAATCCCTCCACAATCACTTAGAACTTTAAGAAAACCTCTACCTAAAAGCGAAAAAAAATTCACTCTAAAATTGCTCCTTTAGCTCCTGATTGTACCAAGGTATAATATTTTTTCAATACCCCTTTTAAATCTTTTTTAAAAGGCTTCCATTTTTTTCTTCTTCTTTCCAATTCCTTTTCTGAAACTTTTAAATCAAGTCTTCTCTGAGGAATATCTATTTCTATAATATCCCCATCCTCAACAAGGGCTATGGGACCTCCTTCTGCTGCCTCTGGAGAAACATGTCCAATACAGGCTCCTTGAGTTCCACCACTAAATCTTCCATCAGTTATAAGAGCAACAGAATCACCCAATCCCATCCCTATAATTGCAGAAGTAGGAGATAACATTTCTCTCATCCCAGGACCACCTTTTGGTCCCTCATACCTTATAACTACCACATCACCAGGTTTTATTTTTCCTCCTAAAATAGCTTTATAGGCATCTTCTTCCGAATTGAAAACTTTTGCTTGTCCAGAGTGTTTTAGCATTTTTGGTACAATGGCACTTGTTTTTACTACTGCTCCTTGCGGTGCAAGGGTTCCATAAAGAATAGCTATTCCCCCTTCCCTATAATAAGGATCTTCAACAGGTCTTATTACCTCATAATTGAGAACCTCAACTCCTTCAAGATTTTCTTTTAAAGTTTTTCCTGTAACAGTTTTTACATCAAGATTTATTATTCCAAGTTTAGAAAGTTCTTTCATCACTGCAGGAATACCACCTGCAAAATGGAGATCAACCACACTATGTTCTCCTGCAGGAATAAGTTTAGCAAGAACTGGAGTCTTTCTTGATATCTCATCAAAGGTTTTTAAATTTATATCAATTCCTGCTTCCTTAGCAATAGCTAAAAGATGAAGAACTGTATTTGTGGAACAACCTAAAGCCATATCAACTGCTATGGCATTCTTAAAGGATTCCTTAGTAATAAGTTTTTTTGGGGTAAGATTTTTCTTTAATAATTCCATAATCTTTCTTCCTGTTTCTTTAGCAAGTCTTATTCTTTCAGAGAATACAGCTGGGACAGTTCCATTTCCAGGAAGAGCAAGACCTATAGCCTCTGAAAGACAGTTCATGGAATTTGCTGTAAACATACCAGCACAGGAACCACAGGTTGGACAAGCAAAGGTTTCAAGTTCCTTCAGTTCTTCTTCACTCATCTCTTTAGCTTTAACTTTGCCAATTCCTTCAAAAACTGAAATAAGATTGGCTCTTTTTCCTTTATAATTACCTACAAGCATTGGACCACCAGCTATGATAATAGAAGGAATATCAAGTCTAAACATAGCCATAAGCATACCAGGGGTTATTTTATCACAGCTTGTAACTAAAACTAATCCATCAAAGGCATGAGCCATACTCATTATTTCTATGGAATCAGCAATTATCTCACGACTGGGTAAGGAATATTTCATTCCCTCATGATTCATAGCTATTCCATCACAAACTCCTATTACCCCAAATTCTACAGGAACTCCTCCTTTTTCTCTAATCCCAGCCTTTACTGCCTCTACAATTTGTCTTAAATGAATATGTCCAGGAACTATTTCATTAAAAGAATTAGCAATCCCAATAAGTGGTCTTTTTAGTTCTTCATCAGTAAAACCAAGAGCTTTAAATAAAGACCTGTGAGGTGCCCTTTCTAACCCCTTCTTTACTTTATCACTTCTCATAAAATCTCCTTAATTTTTATTAATTTAAAACAAATAAATCTTGCTGTCAAGAAAAAATGTATTAAATTTTAAAAAACCAAAAATTTAATCAGGGGGTTTTTTCAATGCTTAAAGATGAAGTAGAAAAAGCTTTATCTAAGGTAAGACCTTATCTACAAGCAGATGGGGGAGATGTAGAATTAGTAGAAGTTACAGACGAAGGGGTTGTAAAGGTAAAATTAAAAGGTGCCTGTGGATCCTGTCCTATGGCTCTCATGACTCTTAAGATGGGAATTGAAAGATATCTAAAAAAGGAAATTCCTGAAGTAACAGAAGTAATAGCTGTTTAATAAAACCTAAATTATTAAAACTTTCAAAGGGTGGGAAAAATGGCAAGAATTACAGTAGAAGATTGTCTTAAAAAAGTGCCAGGAAGATTTAGATTAATTCATTTAGCTATAGAAAGAGTAAAACAATTGAGAGAAGGAGCTCAACCTCTTATAGAGTGTGATAATAAGGAGATAGTTACTGCTTTAAGAGAAATTGCTGCAGGTTTGATAACTCCAGAAAATATAAAAGAATTGAGTAAAAAAGAAAAAGCTACTTCTCCCTATGAAATTTCAGAAATTTTAAAACAAAAAAGTCTAAACAAATAAAATGGCCTATAAAGATTATTATGCTATACTTGGGGTCCCAAGAGATGCAACTCAAGAAGAAATAAAGCGTGCTTATAGAAGACTTGCTCTGAAGTATCATCCCGACAGAAATCCAGGAAATAAAGAAGCTGAGGAAAAATTTAAGGAAATTTCCGAAGCTTATGAAGTCCTTTCAGATCCAGAAAAAAGAGCCATATATGATGCTTATGGTTATTCTGGTTTAAAATCAACAGGTTATAGAGGATTTGAAGATATCTCTGATATTTTTAAAGCTTTTTCTGATATTTTCGAAGAATTTTTTGATTTCTCTTTTGAAGAAAAAGTCCATACCCGACCAAAAGATGGAGCTGATCTTTCCTATGAGATAGTCTTAGATTTTGAGGATCTTTTCCAAGATAAAAAAGTAAAATTGGAAATGGAAAAGTTTGAAGTTTGCGAAGTATGTAAGGGATTAGGTTATGATCCAGAAAGGGGGATTAAAACTTGTGAGGTATGTAAGGGCAGAGGAAAAGTTACCTATACAGAAGGGTTTTTCAGAATAAGTTACACTTGTCCAGATTGTAAAGGAAAAGGAACAGTTTATGTTGCTCATTGTTCCAACTGTAAGGGTTCAGGTAAAGTTTGGAGAAAAAAAGAACTGGAAGTTGTTATTCCTGCTGGTATTGAAGATGGAAGCATTTTAAGAATACCAAGAGAAGGAGAACCAGGTATTTTTGGTGGAAAACCAGGAGATTTATTTTTAAGAGTAAAAATAAAACCCCATCGCTATTTTTACAGAGAAAAAAATAATTTAATTGGACAAATTAAGATCAATTTTGTCTCTGCTATTTTCGGAGATAAAATTAAAATTCCCTATTTCGGAGAAGAATTGGAAATAGAAATACCTCCTGGTATCCAGCCAGGAGAGGAAATAGTTATTGAAGGAAAAGGTCTTCCTGATGTAAAAACAGGAAAAAGAGGTAACCTAATTTTGAAGGTACAAATAGAATTACCTAAAAAGATAAGTAAGGAAGGAGAAAAATTGCTTAAAAAATTTGCTGAAGTAGAGGGAATTAAAAGTTTTGAGAACGAATTACTCTTAAATCCAAAAAACTCTAAAAATAGGAAAAATAAATTTTGGGAAAAATTTATATTTGGAAATAAATAAAAATTAAAATGTCTCAGTTTTCTCATCTTACGGAAAAAGGTGAACTTCATATGGTAGATGTAAGTGAAAAGCCAGATACAGAAAGAATTGCTATAGCAAAAGCTGAAGTGATTTTCCCAGAAGACATTTATCCTCAAATAATTTCTCAGAGTGTACCTAAAGGGGATTTTTTAGCCTGTGCAAAAGTAGCTGGAATACTTGCAGCTAAGAAAACATCAGAACTTATTCCTCTTTGTCACCCCTTATCTATTTCTAAAATAGATATAGAATTTAATTTTGTTCCAGAAAAATTTGCTCTTGAGATAATAGGCAAAGTTAAGACTGTTGCCAAAACAGGAGTAGAAATGGAAGCATTAACAGCTGTGTGTGTTGCGGCTTTAACTATTTATGATATGTGCAAATCCTTACACAAAGGTATAAAAATTACTGATGTTCGCCTAATTTACAAGACTGGTGGTAAAAGTGGAGAAATCCTTTTAGAAAAAGCTTAGGAGGGTTTTTATGGAAAAAGAAAGGCTTGAGTTTTTTAAACAGCTACTTCTAAAAAGAAAAGAAGAAATTTTAAAGGAAGTTTTAGAAACTAAAAAGGAATTAACAGAAATAGGGGAACCTCTTCCTGATGCCTTAGATCAAGCAACCAGAGAAAGTAATCTTGCTTTCGAATTAAGATTAAGGGATAGAGAACAGAAACTTTTAAAGAAAATAGAAAAGGCTTTGAGAAAAATAGAAGATGGAACTTATGGTATATGTGAATCTTGTGGAACAGAAATAGATGAAAAAAGACTTATAGCTCGTCCTGAAGCTACTCTCTGCATTGATTGTAAGAGGGCACAGGAGCGAATGGAAAGAATTAGAGGCGAATGAAATTTATCGAAGTTATTAAGGTTTCTCAAAACAATTTAAAAGGTTTTGATCTAAAACTTCCCTTTTACAAACTTATAGTAGTTACAGGAATTTCTGGAGCTGGAAAATCAAGTTTAGTCTTTGACACTCTTTATGCTGAAGGGCAGAGAAGATATTTAGAAACCTTTTCTTCTTATGTAAGACAGTATTTTGAAAAACTTCCCAAACCAAAAGCAGAAACTATAAATAACATCCCACCAGCTCTTGCTTTCCCTCAGGGAAACTATATTAAAACCTCTCGTTCAACAGTAGCAACTCTTACTGAAATAAGTCATTTTGCTAAAATGCTTTATCACAAAGCAAGCATTCCAAAATGTCCAAAATGTAATCAATACATTTACATAAAGGATCCCCATTCTATTGCTAAAGAAATTATCCAAAAATTTAAAAATATTCCCATTTACTTGCTTGCACCACAGAAAATAAAGACAAGTTTTGATTATCTTAAAAAAGGGCTTCTTTCATCAGGATTTAGTAGAATTTTTTGGAAGGGTAAAGTGTGTGAGCTTGAAGAAATGGAAGAAATACCTTCTATAGATGAAATAGATATAGTTATCTATAGGCTCAAACCTTCTGAAGAGGATCTACCGGAAATTGTTAATGCTATAGAGCAAGCTTTTAAGATTTCCAATCAATTAAAGATAAGAACCTTATATGGGGAAGAATTTCTTTATTTACAAGATTTGGTATGTCCAATTTGTGGATATAAGGTTCCTCCAAAAAATCCCAATCTATTTTCTTTCAATACCTCTCAGGGAGCATGTCCTGAATGCAAAGGGTTTGGAAATCTTTTAGTAGTTGATTTTAAAGCTTTAGTAAAATATCCTGAAAAATCAATTAAAAATGGAGCAATTCCTCTTCTTGATTACCCCTTCATGCTGGAAGTAAAAATTGACCTTATGGATTTTTTAAAAAGGGAAGGCATAAATCCGGATCTACCTTTTGAAAAGCTTTTTCCAGAAATAAAAAGAAAGGTTTTTTTTGGAGAAGGAGATTGGTATGGACTTAAAGAGGTAATAGATTGGCTTGAAAGCAAAAAGTATAAACCCCATATAAGAATCCTTCTTTCAAAATTAAGAAGAGAAATAACCTGTCCTGTATGCAAAGGTACCCGTTTCAATCCGCAAGCACTTATCTTTTATATTCAGGATTTAAATATAGGAGATTTTTATAATCTGGAAATATCTCAAGCAAAGGATTTTATAAATGAATTTCTGTCCAAAAATAAATTGCCTGCTGAAGAAAGACTTGCAAAGGAAATCCTGAAAAGACTTTCCTATCTTGAGGAGGTAGGACTTTCTTATCTTACTTTAAACAGAGCAAGCAAAACCCTTTCTGGTGGAGAGGCAAGTAGATGTCTTTTAACCAGAGCTCTTTCTTCTAATTTAGTGGAAACCCTTTACCTTATTGATGAACCAACCACAGGACTCCATCCCACTGATACCCAGAAGGTACTTAAATTTATGAAAACCTTAGTTTCTCAAAATAATACAGTAGTCGTAGTAGAACACGACCCAGAAATTATTACTCAGGCTGACTACTTAATAGATTTGGGACCTGAAGGAGGAGAAAAGGGTGGTTATCTTCTCCATGCAGGAAGTCCAAAAGAAATTTTTGAAAAGGATACCCCAACCGCTCTTGCCCTTAAATATCTCAGTTCTCCTCGTAAAATTCTACCCTTCACTCATAATTCCTATTCTGAAAAATTAAAAATAATCAAGGCTAAAAAGCATAATTTAAAAAATATAACGGTTTCTTTCCCTATCGGTGCCATTACAGCTATCGTTGGTGTTTCAGGGTCTGGAAAATCAACTCTTCTTGAAGAAATAATTTATAAGGGTATTACTGCCTACAAACAAAATTTAACCTTTGATGCCTGTGAATCTATAGAAGGATATGAGAACTTTTCTCAGATTCTTTTTATTACTCAAGATCCCCTTGCGCGTTCTCCAAGAAGTATAGTTGCTACCTATATAGGAATTTTCCCCTATATTAGAAAACTTCTTGCCAGCACCCCTCTTGCTAAAAAATACGGATATACTGAAACCTTTTTTTCTTTTAATTCTGAAATTTCACAATGTCCTGAGTGTAAAGGAATGGGGTTTGAAGTTATAGAAATGCAGTTTCTTTCAGATCTTATTCTTCCCTGTGAAGTATGTAAAGGAAAAAGGTATAGAGAAGAAGTGCTTGAAATAAAATGGAAGGACAAAAATATTGCAGAGATATTAGAACTCACGGTAGATTCCGCTTCCAAATTTTTCGGAAATCATCCCCCTATTATAAAAGCCCTAAATATTCTGCAAAAGCTGGGGCTTGGTTATCTAAAATTGGGACAACCTCTTTCTACACTTTCTGGAGGAGAGGCACAGAGATTAAAAATTGCAGAAGTATTAACCCAAATTAAGGGCGAAAAAACTCTTATTCTTCTTGATGAGCCTACAGTAGGACTCCATTTAAAGGACATAGAAAAACTCGTTTCTTCTTTAAAATATCTTAGAGATGAAGGTCATACTATCGTAGTAGTTGAACATAATCCAGAAATAATACTCTCTTCAGACTGGATAATTGAGTTAGGACCAGAAGGAGGAGAAAAAGGCGGTTATCTTCTTTTCGAAGGTTCTCTAAAAGATTTTTTAAATCTTAAAAATCAAAAAAGTCCCACAGCTTATTATTTAAAAGAGTACTTAGAAGGACTAAAACTTAAAGAAAAAGCTGAAAGAGAAAAAAAATACCATTATGAAGATTCTTATATAAAACTTAGAGGTATAAGACACCATAATTTAAAGAACATAGATGTGGATTTACCAAGAGGAAAATTTATAGTGATTACAGGTGTTTCTGGTTCAGGAAAATCAACCCTTGCTTTTGATGTTATCTTTACCGAGGGACAAAGAAGATTTTTAGAAACACTACCTGCTTATTTAAGACAATTTTTAAAACTCTATGAGGAAATAGATTATGATTTAATTTCTGGAATTCCTCCTACAGTAGCTTTAGAACAAAGATCAGGAGAACTATCTCCCCGTTCTACAGTAGGTACCCTTACAGAAATACTTCCCTATTTAAGGCTTCTTTATTCAAAAATAAGCAAAACCTATTGTCCCAAATGTAATTCCCAGCTCATACCCCGTTCAGAAAGGGAGCTTCTTGAATTTGCTAAAAAAATTTTTGAAGAGGAAAGACTTGAGTCCGCTGAAGTTACCTTTCTTGCACCCATTATAAAGCATCGTAAAGGAATATACAGAAATCTCTTTGAAAAGCTTTTAAATTCTGGATATCATGAAGTAAGAATTGATGGAGCTTTTTACAAACTCCCACCTATACCCTCCTTATCAAGGTATAAAGAGCATACTATAGAGGCTATAATAGGTAAAACTGAGTTCAAAAAACTTAAGACCTTTGAGGATCTTTTTTTAAAAACTCTAAAAGAAGGAAAAGGAGAGGCTTTGCTTCTGATAAATTCTAAGGAACTTCTTTTTAGTCAAAAAAGAGTCTGTGTTAAGTGTGGAATAAGCCTTCCTGAACCTGATCCCTTACTTTTTGCTTTTAATTCTAAAATTGGAGCCTGTCCTAATTGCCAGGGTCTTGGAAAAATAGAGAATGAAATTTGTCCTTTATGTAACGGAAGCAGATATAAAAAGGCGGTCTTTTATTATAAAATAAATGGACTTTCTCTTCCTGAGCTGTGTGAATTAAGCATAGAAAAGACAATAGAATTTTTTAAGAATCTTAAACTTGAGGGTAAAGAAAAAGTGTTAGCTGAAGGACTTATTTCAGAGATAATTTCGAGGCTTGAATATCTGGTTCAGCTTGGTGTAGGCTATTTAACACTTGCAAGATCAGCAGATACTTTATCTTCTGGTGAGGCCAAAAGAGTAAGAATATCAGCTGAAATAGGGAGCAATCTTACAGGAGTTGCTTATATTCTTGATGAACCAACCATTGGGCTTCATCCCAAGGATAATGCCAAACTGATAAAGGTTCTTAAATCTTTAAGAGATAAGGGAAACACCGTTATTGTGGTGGAACATGATGAAGAAACGATCCTTTCTGCTGATTATATTGTAGATCTTGGTCCTGGAGGAGGAAAAAAGGGAGGAGAGGTTGTCTTTGTAGGTACACCCTTTGAACTCCTTAAAAATGAAATTTCTGAAACTGCTAAAGCTTTAAGAAATAATGAGAGAAAAAAATTAAAAAGTTTTAAAAGGAAAACCTCAAAATTTATCTTTTTAGAAGGCGCTTATTTAAGAAACCTTAAAAATATAAATGTTTCCATTCCCATAAACTCCCTTACAGTTGTGGTTGGAGTTTCTGGTTCCGGAAAATCAACCCTTATATGTGATCTTTTTTATGAAAATTTAAAAAAACTTTTAGATACAAAAGGAAAATCAAAAGTAGATTTATGGGGTGTTAAGAATATAAGGGGTTTTGAAAATATAAAAAGAGTTTACTTAGTTGATCATTCTCCAATAGGAAACACACCCAGATCTACCCCAGCAACTTATATAAATGTTTTTACCAATATAAGAGAAGTTTTCGCAAATACTCCTTTGGCAAGGGAAAGAGGTTATAAAGAGAGCAGATTTTCTTTTAATACTGAGGAAGGACAATGTCCTTACTGCAAAGGACAAGGTTATATAAAAGTGGAAATAAAATTCTTACCAGAAGTTTATCAGGTATGTGAATATTGCGGAGGAAAAAGATATAATCCAGAAACTCTTGAAATCTATTTCAAAGGAAAAAATATTTCCGAAGTTTTAAATATGGATTTTTCTGAAGCAAAGGAATTTTTTAGGCATTTTCCTTCTATTTATCAAAAGCTGAATATTGTATGTAACATAGGTCTTGATTATCTGAGTCTTGGTCAACCAAGTCCTTCACTTTCAGGAGGGGAGGCTCAAAGAATAAAACTTGCTAAAGAATTTGTCAAATCTTCAAAAGGAGGATCTCTCTTTATTTTAGATGAACCAACTACAGGGCTCCATATAAATGACGTGGAAAAATTGGTAAATGTTCTACAAGGACTTATTGTCAAAGGTCATACTGTGGTGGTAATAGAGCATAATCCAGAGCTTATTAAATGGGCAGACTGGATAATTGAGCTTGGTCCTGAAGGAGGAGAAAAGGGTGGTTACCTTCTTTTTGAGGGTCCCATAGAAGATTTTTTAAAGACTAATACCCCTACCTCACAAATTTTAAAGGGTTATTTAAACATCCAATAATTTATTCTAAATTTTCACAACTTTTACCTTCTCTTTGCGTTTTAAATTTTTGTGGTATAGTTTTTTTCAAAAGTTCTTGTGCGAGGTATTAACTCTATGAAAGTTAAAAGCTGGATGGTTACAGAAGTAATTACTGCTTCTCCAGAAGATACTGTAGAAAATGCAATACAATTGATGAGACGTTTTTCTATTAGACATATTCCCATAATAGAGAATGGGAAATTAGTGGGACTTGTAACTGAAAGTAACCTAAGAGCTTACCTTACCTCAGAAAAATTGCAACTCCCTTTAAAAGAAGTTATGATTTTAAATCCTATTACCGTAGATCCTGAAACCTCAATTGATGAGGCAGCAAGAATTATATACAAATACAAAATTGGTGGGCTTCCTGTGGTTGCTAAAGGTCAGCTTGTGGGAATAATTACTATAACTGATATTTTAGAAGCCTTTATTGAGCTTATGGGACTTCTTAAGTCTTCTTCACGTTTAGATGTAATTCCTAAGAAGGATAATCTCGACGAAGTTCTGGAAATAATAAGAAAAAGTGGAGGAAAAATAATTTCTATAGGAATGGACGTAAACCTTAATGGAGAAAAGGTATATTTTATAAGACTTGAAAAAATAGCTCTTGATAAAATAGCCTCAGATTTAGAGGCCTCCGGACATAAAGTAATATCCTTGGTTGAATAGGAGACTTTAAAATGAATAACGAATTTAAGGTAAAAAGAACCATAGAAGAAATAAATAAGAAAATCGAGAAAGGTGAGGTAGTTGTATTAACTGCTGAAGAATTTTCAAAACTTGTAAAAGAAGTTGGACCAGTTCAAGCAGCTAAGGAAGTTGATGTAGTTACTACCGGAACCTTTTCTCCTATGTGCTCTTCAGGTGCATTTATTAATTTTGGTCACACTATACCAACTATTAAAGCCTATAGAGTATGGTTAAATGATGTTCCTGCTTATGGGGGGCTTGCTGCTGTTGATTTTTATATAGGTGCAACTGAAACAAGAGAGGATGATCCTCTTAATAAAGTCTTCCCTGGACAGTTTCTTTATGGTGGAGGACATGTAATACATGATTTAGTTGCTGGAAAAAAAATACATTTAAGAGCTATGGGCTATGGAACTCATTGTTATCCAAGAAGAACTTATGAAGCTGAAATAACTATTCATGATTTAAAAGATGCCATATTATGTAATCCAAGAAATGCTTATCAAAATTATAATTGCGCTATTAATCTCTCAGATAAAATTTTGTATACCTATATGGGGGTATTAAAACCAAATCTTGGGAATGCTAATTTTGCAACTGCAGGATGTCTCTCCCCTTTACTTAAAGATCCTTATTTAAAAACCATAGGTATAGGAACAAGAATATTTCTTGGAGGAGCTAAAGGATATATAATTTGGTGTGGTACTCAGCACAATATGGAAGTTAAGCGAACTTCAAAGGGAGTCCCTATTCAACCTGCAGCAACTCTTATGGTTATAGGTAATTTAAAAGAAATGAGTCCTAAATGGCTGGTTGGAACAAGTCATATAGGTTATGGATGCTCCTTAGCTGTAGGATTGGGAATTCCTATACCTATTTTAAATGAACAAGTAGCTGAATGGGCAGGTCTTTCTGATGAAGATTTGTTTACCCAAATAGTTGATTATTCCTATGATTACCCAAATGGAATAAAGAGAAATTACGGAATTGTAAGTTATGCAGAATTAAAGAGCGGAAAAATAAATATTCTTGGTAAAGAAGTACCAACTTATCCTATATCAAGCTTTTCAAGAGCAAGGGAAATTGCAGAAATTCTTAAAACCTGGATAAAAAATGGGGAAATGCTTTTAACTGAACCTGTTGCCAGTTTACCTGGTGCAAAACTTTTCCCTATGAAATAATCTGGGAGGAAAAAATGGAAACCTTTTTAGTAGTTTTTCAAATAGTTCTTGCGGTTCTTATTATTCTTATAGTTTTAGTAAATGTAACCAAGGGTTCTGAATATGGAGCAGTTTTCAGAGGAGCTGAGGCAATTTTTGGTGGTGCAGGACCTACTAATTTTTTAAATAAAGTTACCATGATCTTAGTTTTACTTTTTTTCTTAAATTCTGTTCTTCTTACCAAGGTTTTTACAGAAAAACACAAACCCTTGATATTCAAAACAGGACTTCCTCCTGCTTCCGCTTCTAATAAAACCTTACCTCCCATTCCCCCTTCCATACCTACACCTCCAAAGGAACCTCTTTCTATTCCAAAAAGTAATAAATAAATCAATCCAGAATGAAAAATATTGCAATTTTCGGGGCTACAGGATCCATAGGAAAATCCACTATAGAATATGTTAAAAATTTTTCTGATAAATTCAGAATAGTAGGTCTTACAGCAAGAACAAAAATTAGAGAACTACAAAAACTCTCGGAAATTTTTAAAGTTCCTTATATAGTTGTAGAAAAAGAAGAGGATGCAAAAAATTTAAAATCTTCTTTAAGTTATAGAGCTGAAGTATTATGGGGAGATGAAGGATTAAAGGAACTTGCTTCTTTAGAACTTGTAAATACAGTAGTTATAGGGATTTCTGGGATAAAGGCTCTTATTCCTACTTATTACGCTTTGAAAACAGGAAAAAGAGTAGCTATAGCTAATAAAGAATGTATCATATCTGTAGGAAATCTTTTAAAAGAAGTTGCAAAAATTTGTCAAGCTGAGCTTATCCCTGTTGATAGTGAACATTCTGCTTTTTTTCAGTTATTACAAAAAGAAAAAAAAGAATATATAGAAAAACTTATTCTTACAGCTTCAGGGGGTCCTTTTTATAAAACCCCTTTAAAAGACTTTTCAAAGATAACTCCTGAAAAGGCTATTGCTCATCCCACATGGAAAATGGGTAAAAAAATTTCTGTTGACTCTGCAACTCTTATGAATAAAGGTTTTGAAGTGCTTGAAGCAATGGTACTATTTGATATTCCCTTAGATAAAATAGAAGTGGTTATTCATCCCCAAAGCTTGATTCATGGAATAGTAAAACTTATAGATGGTTGTTATTTTATGCATTTAAGCCCTCCTGATATGAAAATTGCTATAGCCTATGCTTTAAACTATCCAGAAAGAACAAGAATTCCTATAGTAAATTTTGATCTTGCTAAGGTTAAAAAACTTATCTTTGAAAAACCAAATTTCAGAAAATTTCCCTGTTTAAAACTGGCTTATAAAGTTGGAAAACTCGGTGGATTTTATCCCTTAATATTAGAAGCTGCAGACGAGGTAGTAGTTGAAGCCTTTCTTTCCTATAAAATAACCTTTGATAAAATTCCCTATTTTCTTGAAAAAACCCTAAATGAATTTAAAATACCCTCTATTAATTTAAAAAATGTTTATGATGCCTTAGAGCTTCACGAAAGGGTTTGTGAATTTACTAAAAATCTTATTAAAAGGTACTGAAGATGATTACCATTATTGTGGCGATTTTAGTAATAGGTATTCTTATTTTTGTTCATGAATTAGGGCACTTTCTTTCTGCTAAATTATTGGGAGTTAGAGTTGAAATTTTTTCCTTGGGATTTGGTCCCCGTCTTATAGGATTTACTGCTGGAGAAACAGAATATAGACTTTCTCTTATCCCCTTAGGAGGGTATGTTAAACTATATGGGGAACATCCTGAAACTGTTCCTCTGGTAGAAGATCCTGAAAGAGCTTTTGCTTTCAAAAAACCTTGGCATAAAGCTATTATAGTAATTTCGGGTCCCTTGGCTAATTTTCTTTTAGCTGTATTAATTTTTTGGTTTCTTTTTGCAAGTGTAGGAACTTACATAGTTCCTGCTAAAATAGGCGAAATAATACCAAATTCTCCTGCTGAAAAGGTAGGGCTTAAGCCAGGAGATGAAATACTTGAAGTTAATGGGAAAAGAGTAAAATCTTTTCAAGAATTGGTCTTTTTTTTAAGATCTAAAAAGATCCCAGAATCAGTAACTTTAAAAATCAAAAGGGAAGATCAGATTTTTGAGGTCAATTTAATGCCAGAGATAAAAGAAGATTACAATATTTTCGGCAAAAAAACTAAAATTCCTGTAATAGGAATAAAATCTTCTGAAGAAATTATTCATCAAAAACATGATCCTCTTTCAGCCTTTAATTTAGCTATTAAAAAAGTAGCTGAACTTACAGGTCTTATTTTTGTAGCTATTTGTAAACTTTTTACAGGAGAAATGCCCTTCTCAACTCTTGGAGGTCCTATTACTATTGGAAAAATGGCAGGAGAAACTGCTAAAATGGGATTTTCCTATTTATTTTCCTTTACTGCCATTCTTTCTGTAAACTTAGGTGTAATTAATATCTTGCCTCTTCCCATGCTTGATGGAGGGCATCTTGTTCTTTTTGGAATTGAAACTTTAAGAAAAAAACCCCTCTCTCTAAAAACTCAAGAATTAATCTTTAAAATTGGTCTTATTTTAATTATTGCTCTTAGCCTTGCAGTTTTTTATAACGACATTTTAAAACTTTTAAAAGGATGGAATCTCCCCTAATTCTTGCTATTGAAACCTCTGGTAAAACTGGAGGTATTGCTCTTTTTAAAGAAACTCTCTTAGCTGAAATAAGTTTACTTTCTAAGGAGTCTTATTCAACAATTATTTTTAAAAGTTTTCCCTTTCTCGAAAAGAATTTAAAATTTTCTTTGGAAGATGTAGATTATTATGCTATAGATGTGGGACCGGGAAGTTTTACGGGTTTAAGAATTGGTCTTTCCATTTTAAAGGGATTTAATTTAGTTTTTCCAAAACCGGTTATTCCTGTTTCAAGTTTAGAGGTTTTGGCCACTAATTTTGTAAACTATCCAGGAAATATAGTGAGTCTTGTTGATGCTTATAGTAAAGAAATTTTTTTGGCTTCTTATAAATGGGAAAATTTTTATTTAAAATCCATTATTTCACCACTATGTATTCCTTTAAAAGATTTACCTCTTTATGTAAACACTCCTTCTTTATTTTTAAGTGAAACTTTAGAAAAATGGAAGGATTTTTTGAAAGAGAATTTAAAAAGTCTTTTTCTTGAGCCTCCCTTCTCTCCCCATTTAAGCGCAAGTTTAGTTGCTAAATTGGCTTATATAAAATTAAAATATGGAGTAGCAGAACTAAAAGATGCAGAAACTCTTTTACCACTTTATTTAAAGCCTTCTGAGGCTGAGAGAAAAAGTGGTTTAAAGATAACATGGTAGCCTTTCTTTTAAAGAGACTTTTAACTCTTATTATTACTCTTTTTGGAATAACCATAATTAGTTTTTCTATAATTCATCTTGCACCTGGAGGACCTTTAAGCCCAATAACAGAATTTAATCCCAAAATTACACCTGAATATAGAGAAAAGTTAGTAAAAATGTATGGACTTGATAAACCACTTTATGTTCAATATTGGATGTGGCTAAAAGGAATTATAAAACTTGATTTTGGAAAATCCTTTTCCTTGGATCAGAGGCCTGTTTGGGATAAAATAAAGGAAAGACTTCCTGTAACTATATTCATAAATGCTCTCTCTCTTTTTTTAATTCTTCTTTTTAGTATCCCCTTAGGTGTTTATTCTGCAGTAAGAGCTGGAAGCACTTTTGATAGAATAATAACAGTGATTACCTTTATCGGCTATGCTATGCCAAGTTTTTGGTTAGCCATAATACTTATGATGATTTTTGGAGTAAAACTTCAGTGGCTTCCCATTTCAGGACTTCATTCAACCATAGGTTATGATGAAATGAGTTTGCTTGAAAAAATCTGGGACTGGACAAAGCACCTTATCTGTCCTTTATTTGTAGCTACCTTTGGTGGAATGGCAGGGGTCTTAAGATATGTAAGAAATTCAACCTATGAGGTTTTAAGAGCAGATTTTATACTCTTTGCCAGGGCTAAAGGTCTTTCTGAAAATGTAGTAATTTACAAACATGCTTTAAGGAATGCTCTTTTACCTCTTATAACCATTTTAGGACTCTCTCTGCCTGGATTAATAGGAGGAAGTGTAATTTTTGAAACTATTTTTGGAATTCCTGGAGTGGGTCAGCTTATGTGGCAAGCTGTAATGGCAAGGGATTATCCTGTAATAATGGCTAATCTCTTTTTGATCTCACTTCTTACCCTTCTTGGAAATTTTCTTGCAGATATAGGTTATGCCCTTGCTGATCCAAGAATAAGATTAGAAGGCAGATGAAGGAAGTTTTAAAAGATTTAATAAAACATAAAATCGGTTTCATTTCTCTGTTGATCA
>ERZ1669249.154-NODE-154-length-39667-cov-6.765475_pt1 | contig 39667 bp, 43 predicted proteins | sample MGYA00579293_ERZ1669249 | MGnify/ENA primary metagenome ERZ1669249 (study PRJEB41166, sample SAMN08046057) | hot springs metagenome | biome: hot spring; feature: neutral hot spring; material: thermophilic sediment; isolation source: thermophilic sediment from... | reverse complement strand
TTTGGTGTTATGTCCCTTAACTCTATCTTAATGAACCCACAACCACTAAGAAAGATAATGAAGGACAGGAGGATAGCTTTCATTTTCTATCTGATTATAAGCGGATGGGATTTCTTCTACTATATCAAGAGCCTTTACGCTTTCTGTGTGCCTTTTCCTCTCTGCTATCTCGCCTGCAAGCCCGTGCAAGAAAACTCCTAACTTTAGTGCGTCCAAAAGGGGAATACCTCTGCCCATAAGGGAAGTAAGGATGCCTGATAACACATCTCCACTCCCACCTTTTGCCATTGCTGGACTTCCCCTCAAAGACACAAAGGCATAACCATCTGGCGTAGAAATAACAGTTCTTGAAGACTTAAGAACAAGAAAGCAGTTCCACTTTTGGGAAAACTCCTGAGCAGTATCTATGAGGTTATGCACTATAAAGTCCTTTTCGTATCCGCTCAGCCTTGCAAACTCACCCACATGTGGAGTAAGCACTGTGGGATACTCTCTCTCCTTTAGGATGTTCAGGTCTTTAGTGTTAGCCAAGTTGTTTATGGCATCTGCGTCCAAAAGTAAAGGCTTTTTAATATGCTTTATGAGTTTTTTCACTATAGTTTCTCCTTCTTGGTAAGTTCCCATACCCATGCCCACACCTATTGCTGAAAAACTATCCTGCATCTGTATAATCATGTCCGCACTTTTTTCACTTAGTCTGTCCTCCCCCTCAAGAGGTATGCTCATCTCTTCCGTTAGAGCTATCTCAAAAACCTGGTTTAAGCCCCTTGGAACACCCACGCTGACAAGTCCTGAACCCGTTCTTGTGGCAGACTTGGCAGACATAATCAGAGCCCCCGTTTTCCCTACGCTTGAGCCCACCAAAAGCACATGTCCCATCTTTCCTTTATGCACATCAGGCTCTCTTTTGAAAACCCTTACCTTTTCTAAAACTTCCCTTTTGACCTCCTCTGCCAAGAACTTGGGCAAGCCTATAGAGGCTACATATATCTTTCCACACCTTTTGGCAGATGGATGTAAAATGTGGCACACCTTTGGAAACTCAAAAGTTACAGTAATGTCTGCCTTCACGCTAGGTTCATACACATAAGAGCTATCCGCAGAAAGCCCAGAAGGAATATCAACGGACAACACGGGTATCTGAGAGGTATTTATAAAGTTTATCCATTCCACTACATGACCCTTGATGGGAGGTTTAAAGCCTGTGCCAAAGATGGCATCCACTATAAGGTCATAATCTTTATGTGGTTTTTCTGTAAGGGGATAACAGCCCAAGTTTTTGAGTATGCTGAGGTTCAAAAGAGCATCACCTTTTAGTTCCTCCCCATGCACCAAAAAGTAATCCACCTTGTAGCCACTCAAGTAAAGATGTCTAACCGCTACAAGTCCATCTCCTCCGTTGTTTCCCTTGCCTATGAAAAAGAGAATCTTTTTCGCATTAGGAAACTCTTTTTTTATGACCTGCAGTACCCTCAAACCTGCGTTTTCCATGAGCAGAAAAGATGGAATACCTATATCCCTTGTGGCTTTTAGGTCCACTTGAGACATCTCTTGAGCTTTGAGTATTTTCATCTTACTTTGGCAAGGTTCTCCATGATGTACCTGAGATTTTTTGGGTCTATGAGCTTTATGCCCACCCTGTCCGCCCACTTTCTTAGACCTTCATCGCCAGAGACCAGTATGGCATCAAGTTCGTAAGACAGCAAAAGCACATCCACATCCTCCTTACTATCTATTATGCCCGCTCTGAGAGCTTCTCTGTACTTTTCCCTGAGCTTATTTATTATTCTTCCTACCTGTTCTTCTGTGAGCTTTCCCGCTTCTTTGGTATGTTCTTCCGCTATCCTTAGTCCCTTGTTTATCCTCTGCCTTACTTCTTCTATAAACTCGTAGAGAAACTCCGCAGGCACCATAAGACCCCACTTTCTGGGAGACCTTATTCTAACGACCAGCTCAAATCTTGGAGCTAACTCTCCCAAATCTACCATCTTTGTAAATTCGTAATACACAGAAGTAGGCATATAGAAGTTAGCGTTTGTGTGGTATGCAAGGGAAATAAAGTTTTCTATGGCTCCCAGCTGATCCGCTTCAAACTGAGTATAAACATCAGGGTTTGTAAAAACGCTCGTATCAAGGACAAAGGTTTCCATATCCTACTTTACCTTGAAACTTTTTCTGTGTATATCTGTAATGCCGTATTTTTTTAGTAGCTCCATGTGTCTTTTTGTAGGATAGCCTTTGTGTCTTCCAAAGTCGTATTCAGGAAACACTCTATGGTAATGTTCCATGATTTTGTCTCTTAGGACCTTTGCTACTATGGAAGCGCAAGCGCAACTAAGACTTTTCTCATCCCCCTTTACAAGAGGAACACAGTTATAACCCTCTAACTTCACATGATCCGTAATAACCACATCAAAAGGATGTTTGAGGTCTTCTAAAGCCCTTTTCATAGCAAGCTTTGTAGCCTGCAAAATATTTATCCTGTCTATTACCACACTGTCCACTACCGCTGTTCCTATTGCAAGCGCCTTTGCCTTTATAAGCTCATAAGCTCTCTCTCTTTCCTTTGGAGACATTTTTTTGGAGTCTCTGTCTATAAAGGGTTCTGTAAAGGGAGGGAGTATGACCGCCACCGCTACCACCGGACCCGCAAGGGGTCCACGCCCTGCCTCATCTACACCCGCAACTATGAGATTCTTTTCCCAGAAGGAAAGTTCGTACTCTATCACTTCTTCTTTTCCCAAGGTTTTATCTCTTTAATTTTACCCAATGCCTCCTTACCCCTATACTTGCGCAAGAAGTATAGCTTTGCCCTTCTTACCTTTCCGTACTTTACTATCTCTATCTTTTCTATGTTGGGACTGGCAAAGGGAAATATCCTTTCAATACCCACACCGTAGGACTCTCTGCGCACAGTGAAGGTTTTGTTTATACCGCTTCCTCTTATTCTTATAACCACTCCTTCAAAGGGCTGTATGCGTTCCTTATCTCCTTCCACTATCTTGTAATGAACTCTTATGGTATCGCCTACTTTAAAGGGAGGGTAATCTTTTTTAGGCTGGTATATGTTTTCCACTTCACGCAGAAGATTGCTCATTTTTTTACCTCCTTTACAGGAAAAGTGATTATACCACAAACCCGTTATAATGTTTAGCATGCTTTGGAAGTTGTCCGTTTTTGAACTAAGAGAACTGATACTAAAAAAGGAAGTTAAAGTTTCAGAAGTCGTTGAGAGCTTTGCAGAAAGGTTCTACTCTACAGAGGATAAGGTAAAAGCCTTCATAACTCCCCTTTACGAACAGGCTCTTGAACGTGCCAAAGCTATGGATCAAAAGGTGGAAGACAAGCCTCTATTTGGCATACCTGTGGCAATAAAGGATAACATAAATGTGAAAGGATTTAAAACCACATGCGCCTCAAAGATGCTTGAGAACTTTGTATCTCCGTATTCTGCTACGGTGGTTGAAAAGTTAGAGTCTGCGGGTGCTCTAATAGTAGGAAAGACTAATATGGACGAGTTTGCTATGGGTTCTTCCACCGAGTACTCTGCCTTCTTTCCTACTAAAAATCCTTGGGACCTTCAGAGGGTGCCAGGTGGTTCTTCTGGAGGTTCTGCGGTGGCTACCTGTGTGCTTTCCGCTCCTTTAGCTTTGGGTTCTGACACGGGAGGTTCCATACGCCAGCCTGCCTCCTTCTGCGGTGTTATAGGTCTAAAACCCACTTATGGAAGAGTATCGCGCTACGGACTTGTTGCCTTTGCATCTTCCCTTGACCAGATAGGACCTTTCGGAAGAAGAACCTTAGATACCGCCCTTCTTCTTGAGGTGATCTCTGGCAGAGATGAAAGGGACTCCACGAGCGCTGATGTGCCCGTGCCCCAGTTTTCCCAAGAAGCAAAGAAAGAGATAAAAGGACTAAGAATAGGTGTGCCCAAAGAGTTCTTTGAGTTTGAGATGCAAAAGGAAGTAAAAGAGCTTTTTGAAGAGTTTCTCAGACAGATGGAGAAAAATGGATTTTCTATAGAGGAGGTCTCTTTGCCTCATGTCAAATACTCCATACCTGCCTACTATGTGATAGCACCCTCAGAAGCCTCTTCCAACTTGGCAAGGTATGATGGTGTTAGATACGGCTATAGAACCAAGAATTACTTAGACCTCTTTGAGATGTACGCAAAAACAAGAGATGAAGGTTTTGGACAGGAAGTAAAGAGAAGGATAATGATAGGTACCTTTGCCCTATCCAGTGGATATTACGATGCGTATTATCTGAAAGCTATGAAAGTGAGAACTTTAATAAAGAAGGACTTTGAGGAAGCCTTTAAGAGAGTGGATATTATAGCATGTCCCACCACGCCCACAGTTGCCTTCAAGTTTGGTGAAAAAACATCAGACCCCATACAGATGTATCTTTCTGACATATTTACCGTTCCAGCAAACCTTGCGGGACTGCCTGCCATATCCATACCCATAGGCATGTCAGAGGGACTACCAGTAGGAGGACAGCTTATAGGAAAACCCTTTGACGAAACTACCCTTCTGAGAGTATCCTATCTTTGGGAACACATATATGAACACTATAAGCTCCTTCCTAAGTTATAATTCTTCTATGCGAGAAATACTCATAACGGACGTTTCTTTGAGAGATGGCATACAGTGCATCTTAGCCACACGCGTAAGAACTGAGGACATGCTACCTATTATTGAGGTTCTTGATAAGTGTGGTTTTTGGTCTTTGGAGGTTTGGGGAGGTGCCACCTTTGATGTGTGTCTCAGATACCTAAAGGAAGATCCGTGGGAAAGGCTCAGAAAGTTCAAAGACGTAGCAAAGAACACCAAGTTAGAAATGCTCCTAAGAGGACAAAACATAGTAGGCTACAGACACTATCCCGATGATGTGGTGGAAGCTTTTGTGAAAAAGGCTTATGACAATGGTATAGAGGTCTTTAGAATATTTGACGCTCTTAACGATGTTAGAAATATGAAAACAGCCATTCAAGTGGCAAAGAAACTCTCCGCCACAGTAAAAGGAGTGCTCTCTTACACCATAAGTCCCGTGCATACAGTGGAGTATTACTTAGGTATAGCAAGACAGCTTGTAGATATGGGCATTGACATTATATCCATAAAAGACCAGGCAGGATTGCTATCTCCCAAGATGGCTTATGACCTTGTGAGTGCTCTTAAATCCGAATTCCCCAATTATCCCATACACCTGCATACACAAACTACAGCAGATTTAGCGGAAATGGCACAGCTCAAGGGCATAGAAGCAGGAGCGGATATGATAGACACAGTTTTTTACAGTCTGTCCGGTCAGACTGCTCACCCACCAGGAGAAACCATGATATATGTGCTAAAGGAGTTTGGCTATAGAGTAAGCGTAGATGAAAAGCTCTACCAAAAAGCGGGTGATATGTTTAGAGAGGTGCGCAAAAAGTATGCCAAATACGATGTTTTACCACCGTATCCAGATGTGGGCGTACTTTCCCATCAAGTTCCTGGAGGCATGATCACCAACTTTATAAGCCAACTTAAAGAACAGGGCATGGAAGACAAGCTCAGCGAAGTTTTAGAAGAAGTAAAGAGGGTAAGAGAAGACTTAGGATATCCACCTTTGGTTACACCAACAAGTCAAATAGTGGGCTCTCAAGCCTTTTTGAATGTGCTTCATGGAGAGAGATACAAAGTGGTCACCAAAGAGACCAAGGACTATGTGAAAGGTCTTTATGGCAAGCCACCAGCACCCATAAAGGAGGAGATAATAAAGAAAATCTTAGGGGACGAGGAGACCCTTTATCACATAAGACCAGCAGACCTTTTGGAACCCGAATTGGACAAGATCAGAGAAGAAGCCATAAAAGCAGGTGCCAGAAACGAAGAAGATATCCTCTCTTACGCTCTCTTTCCTTTGGTTGCAAAGGAGTTCTTTGAGTGGAGAGAAAAGTTTGAAAGGGGAGAAGCACTGCCACCCCAAATAGAAGAAGATATAAAGGAAGAGAAAAAAGAATCTATACCAGTGGAATTTATGATAACGGTCCATGGTGAGCAGTATCATGTGCAGATAGCAGGCAGAGGAGAACCCACACCAGAAGGCAGAACCTTCTTTATAAGGCTTGACGGACAGCTTGAAGAAGTAGTTGTAAAACCCATAAGAGAAATAGAAAGCGTAGGCATGGCATACGGCGATCTACCACAGGGAGGAGAGGTAAAACCCAAAAGACCAAAGCCTGTAGGTATAGGAGACATTACCTCCCCCATATCAGGCAAGGTGGTAAACATAAAGGTTAGCAAAGGACAAAAGGTAAAAGAGGGCGATGTGCTCTTTGTTGTAGAAGCCATGAAAATGGAGAATGAGATACATAGCCCAATAGATGGCACAGTAGAAGAGATCCTCGTTTCTGTAGGTGAGGTTATAAACCCTGACGAAGTGGTAATAAAGATAAAACCAGAACTATGAATGAGGTCAAAGTCTTCATACTTGAAGATGACAAGGACCTATCAGAGATAATTAGCTACAACCTGAGGAAAGAGAACTATTCAGTAAAAGCCTTTCACAGAGGAGCGGACCTTTTAAAAGCTCTTCAGGAAGAAACCCCAGACCTCATACTTCTTGATGTGATGGTACCAGACTACGATGGCTTTAGGATTGCAAGCATACTAAAATCAAGACCAGACATGAAAGAACTGCCCATAATATTCATAACGGTAAAAGATGCGGAAGAAGATAAACTAAGAGGTTTTTCCCTTGGAGCAGATGACTACATAACCAAACCCTTTTCTATTAAAGAGCTCATGGCAAGAGTAAAAGCGGTGCTCAAAAGGACAGGCAAGATAAAGAAAGAAGGAGTTTTTAAACTTGGAGAACTTGAGATAGATACCCAAAGGCGCGAGGTAAGAAGAGGAAAAGAAAGAATACCTCTTACCCCTACAGAGTTTAAAATACTTGAGTGTCTTCTTGAAAACTACGCAAGGCCTGTAAGCAGGGAGTACCTTATAGAGGTGGTGCTTCAAAAGGATGTGTACGACAGAACCATAGATGTTCATGTAAAAAATCTTAGGGAAAAGCTCGGAAAAGAGGGACAAGCCATAAAAACTGTAAGGGGTTTTGGATATAAGATAGAGTTATGAAGTGGTTCTTAATAGCCTTCTTTAGCATATACTCCTTTATGCATCTTTATGTGTTTTTTAGATTAATAAAACCCAACTTTTCCAAACAAAAAAGCATAGCTTTTCTGATCCTTTTTTGTGTTATGGTGCTATCTCCTGTGGTGTGGAGATGGTTAGATGTAAAGGAAAACGGCACTTTCACTTATTGGACCGCTCTTTTTAGCCTTCTTTGGATGGGTTTTATCCTCTATGTGGTGGTCTTTTCTCTTACTATTGATGCTTACAAAGGCATAGTTTTTCTAAGCAAGCGTCTTTTTGGGATAAATCCTATACCTACTCCTTCGCCAAGACTTTCCATGTATATAGTAATGTTTTTAAGCTTGTGCCTGTCCGCATACAGCTACTATGAGACCCTAAGGTTAGAGGTCATAAGGATAAGGATACCAACGGATAAACTGCCTGTAAGTAAGCTAAGAATAATGCACATATCAGATGTGCACCTTGGTCCTGTTATGGGAAAGGACAAGATAGAACTCATAAGAGAAATCTGGGAAAGGGAAAAGCCAGATATCATAGTTTCTACAGGCGATCTTGTTGATGGAAATATGAGAAGAAAAGATGGGCTTGCCAATATGCTTGCGAGTATGTCCGCACCTTTGGGAAAGTTTGCTGTGCTTGGAAACCATGAGTATTACCGAGGCATTGATCAGGCAATAGACTTTACAAAAAGGGCAGGCTTTACACTGCTAAGGGGCGAGATAAGAGACTTGGGACCCATTTTAGTGGTTGGAGTAGATGATGATGACTGTAGGTTTTTCAATGTGTGCCAAGGAGAGATTGATGAGTACAAGCTTTTGCAAAAGGCACAGAAAGGAAAGTTTATACTGCTTTTGAAACATAAACCAAAACTAAATCCCATGTCTGTGGGAATGTTTCATCTTATGCTTTCGGGACACACCCACGGAGGAGTATATAAACCTATAGGAGATATCTTCCTCAAAAGGCTCTTTATCACAGACAGAGGACTTGTGCGCTTAGGGAGTTCTTACATCTTTGTGAGCAAGGGCGTAGGCACAGGCGGACCTCCCATGAGGCTCTTTTCTCCACCAGATGTTGCCATTATTGACCTTGTGAAAAATTAATACACGCTCTTATAAAAGACACAAAGAGGGGGTGAGGCTCAAAGGGCTTGCTTTTGAATTCAGGATGAAACTGACAGCCTATATACCAAGGGTGGTCTTTGAGTTCAATAATTTCCACCAGCTTTCCATCGGGAGAGAGTCCCGAGAAAACTATGCCAGCCTTTTGGTAAATATCTCTGTAAGCGTTATTAAATTCGTATCTGTGCCTGTGTCTTTCGTAAACTACTTCTTTACCGTATATGCTTCTTGCTTTGCTTCCCTCTACAAGCACGCAAGGATAAGACCCCAGCCTCATGGTTCCACCAAGACGATCTATAGTCCTTTGATGCTCCATAAGGTCTATAACTGGGTAAGGTGTGTTTGGATCAAACTCTGTAGAGTTGGCTTTTTCCATTCCCAAGACGTTCCTTGCAAACTCCACACACATGAGTTGCATACCTAAGCATATACCAAAGGTAGGCACACCCTTTTCCCTGCCATATTTTAAAGCCCTTATCTTACCCTCTGTACCCCTCTCTCCAAACCCACCGGGCACAAGAATACCGTCCAAATTTTTCAGCATCTCTTCCTTTAGGTCCTCTGAGTTTATCCAATGTATATTCACCCTCACACCGTTTGCTATACCACCATGTAAGAGCGCTTCGTGTATGCTCTTGTAGGAATCCTTCAAAGACATGTATTTACCTACAACCCCTATCTTTACCTCCCTCTGAGCGCTTCTTATCTTCTCCATTATGATCTCCCACCTTGTGGGCATCTCTTTGTAAGACAGTCCAAAATGCTCCGCTATTATCCTATCTACGCCTTGTCTTTTTAGTATTATTGGCACTTCGTATATGTACTCCACATCGGGCGCAGAGATAACGGACTCCTCCTTCACATTGGTGAACAGAGATATTTTTTCCTTTATGCTTTTGGGAAGATCCATCTCAGACCTACAGACTATCATGTCTGGCTGTATGCCTATGGCTCTTAGCTCTTTTACAGAATGTTGCGTAGGCTTGGTCTTTAGCTCACCTGCACTCTTTATGTAAGGCACGTAAGTGACATGGATAAAAAATATATCCTCTCTCTTTGATTCTAAAGACAACTGCCTTATGGCTTCTAAGAAGGGAAGGCTCTCTATATCTCCTACAGTGCCACCCACCTCCACTATAGCTATATCGCTGTCCTTCTCTATGGACCTTATAAAGTTTTTTATCTCATCGGTTATGTGAGGTATAACCTGCACAGTGGCACCAAGGTATTCACCCTTTCGCTCCCTCTCCAAAACATTAAAGTAAACCTTTCCTGCGGTTATGTTGTTTTTCCTGCTCATGCGGGAGCTGGTGAATCTTTCGTAATGACCAAGGTCCAGATCCGTTTCCGCACCATCTTCTGTCACATACACCTCTCCATGCTGGTACGGACTCATAGTTCCGGGATCCACATTTAGGTAAGGGTCAAGTTTTTGGAAGGTGATGGTGTATCCCAGCTCTTCAAGAAGGGAGCCTATAGATGCTGATGTTACACCTTTTCCGAGGGTAGAAAGCACCCCACCAGTGACGAAGATGAACTTTGCCATGTGAGAATATTTTATACTTATAATTTGTAGCCATGTTTTCTACTGACGAGATAAGGGAACTTTTTTTGAGCTTCTTTGAAAAGAAAGGACACACAAGGGTAAGAAGCGCCTCGTTAATACCTGAATCTGACCCTACGCTACTATTTGTAAATGCAGGTATGGTACCTTTCAAAAACGTCTTTTTGGGCATAGAAAAAAGACCCTACACAAGGGCGGTGTCTTGTCAGAAGTGTTTGCGCGTTTCTGGAAAGCACAACGACCTTGAGAGCGTGGGCTACACATCCAGACACCACACCTTCTTTGAGATGCTGGGCAACTTTTCTTTTGGAGACTACTTTAAGAAAACTGCCATAGAGTATGCTTGGGAGTTTGTGACAGAACATCTTAAACTTCCAAAGGAGAGGCTCTATGTGAGCGTGTTCAAAGATGACGAAGAGGCATATAGAATATGGACAGATCACATAGGTCTGCCAGAAGATCGCGTGTGGAAGATGGGTGAAGAGGACAACTTTTGGCAGATGGGAGAAACGGGTCCCTGTGGTCCCTCTTCGGAGATACACTATGACAGAGGCGAGGGCGAAGGTGGAGAAAGGTACTTGGAAATATGGAACTTGGTTTTTATGCAATACAACAGAGACGAAAAGGGAAACCTAACACCCCTTCCCAAGCCTAACATAGACACAGGAATGGGACTTGAGCGTATAGCCAGCGTACTACAAGGCACTAAAACCAACTACGAGATAGACATCATAAGGCCTCTTATAGCTTTTGGAGAAGAGCTCTCCTCAAAAGCTTACGGTGAGAACTTTGAGACAGATGTTGCTCTAAGAGTCATAGCGGATCACCTAAGGGCGGTTACCTTTGCCATATCTGATGGTGTTCTACCATCTAATGTGGGAAGAGGGTATGTGATTAGAAGAATTCTAAGGAGAGCTCTAAGGTATGGCTACAAGCTTGGCATACAAGAACCCTTTATGTACAAAGGCGTTGATTTGGTGGTAAAAATTATGAAAAAAGCATACCCAGAGCTTGAGCAGAGCGTCAGTTATGTAAAAAGCATTGTAAAAGCAGAAGAGGAGAGGTTTATAAACACCCTCAAAAATGTCATGCCAGTAGTAGAAGAGATGATGCAAAAGGCTGTGCAAAGGGGCTTTTTGAGTGGCTCTGAGGTGTTCTCCCTTTATGACACCTATGGTTTTCCTTTAGATATGCTTGAGGATATGGCAAGGGAGAGGGGTCTTTCTGTGGATATGGAAGGCTTCAAGAAGGAAATGGAAAACCAAAGAGAAAGGGCAAGAAAACACTTCAAAATATCCTTCAAAGAGGTAAAACCCATCTATCAACATCTCAAGGACCTTGGGAAAGTCTCTAAGTTTGTAGGTTATCATGAGTACTCTACTACTACCAAAGTCTTAGCCATCATCAAAGGGGACGAGCTTGTATCTGAGCTAAAAGAGGGTGAGCAAGGAGAGATACTTCTTGCGGAAACTCCCTTTTATGCGGAGAGAGGCGGACAGGTGGGTGACAGGGGCTTTATAAAGGGAGAGAGCTCTTACTTTGTGGTAGATGATACCCAATCACCCGTTGAGGGAATAATCCTACACATAGGAAAGGTAATAAAAGGGAGTATAAGGGTCTCAGACCAAGTTTATGCCAGTATAGATGTGGAGAGAAGGGAAGATATAAGAAGGAATCATACCGCTACGCACCTTCTTCATGCGGTACTCAGACAAACCATTGGGGAGCATGTGCGTCAGGCTGGATCTTTAGTGAGCGATCAGTATCTGCGCTTTGACTTTACTCACTACGAAGCGCTAAGCTGGGAACAGCTTTCTGTCATAGAGGAGAAAGTCAATGAACACATAAGAAAAAACTACCCAGTGAATGTAGAAGAGATGGATTACGAAAGAGCCATAAAGGAAGGAGCTATAGCCATCTTTGAGGAAAAGTACGGTGATAGGGTAAGGGTGATAACGGTGGGTGATGTTTCCAAAGAGCTGTGTGGAGGCACTCACGTAAACAGAACGGGAGACATAGGATACTTCAAGATTATATCTGAATCTTCTGTGGGTGCGGGTGTAAGGAGGATAGTGGCAAAAACGGGAAGATGGGCGGTAGAGCATGCCTTTGAGGAACACAAACTACTAGAAAATCTAAGTGCCAGTCTGGGAGTAAGGCAGGAGGAACTTCCCGATGCTATAGAAAGACTGCAAAAACAGATAAAGGAAAAGGAAAAAGAACTACTTAAGCTCAAAGAAGCTCTTATGAGAGAAAAACTAAGAAAGGAGCTAAAAGAAGAGGACATAAACGGCATAAAGTTTTACTGGGCTATTCTTGAAGATGTGGATGCAGAGGAACTGAGGAATTCTGCGGATCTCATTAGAAACTCCTGTGGAAGCTGTGTGATCTTTTTAGTGAGCAAAAAGGGAGATAAGCTCTCCACATTAATTGCCATCTCCAAAAATCTCACTAAAGAGCTGTCCGCAAAGGAGATGATAAAAGATGTTGGTGCTATATTGGGTGGTGGAGGTGGTGGAAGGGAAGACTTGGCTCAGGGAGGAGGAACTAAAGTAGAAGCTATAGACATGGCTGTTGAAAGGCTCAGAAAGCTGTTGTATAATAAAGTGTTTACGGAGGTAAAACAATGAAGAAGGGTCTTCACCCGGAGCTCAAACCCACAACCTTTGTGTGTGGATGTGGAAACACTTTTACTCTGCTTTCTACAAAAGGAGGAACTGTTTATCTTGAAACCTGCAACATGTGTCATCCCTTCTACACAGGAAAGCTGAGGATAAAACCTTACTATCTTGAGATTGCAGGAAGCAAAAAAGAAGAGTGATGCTTCCCGCAGAGTTAGAAAAAAAGTTAGAAGCCTTAGAGAAGAAGTACGAAGAGCTTCAAAACAAGCTTATGTCTGTAGAAGTTTTGCAAGATAGATCACAGTTTGCCAAGCTAAGCAAGGAGATCAAAGACATAAAGGAGGTTATAGATACCTACAGACGCTACAAAAAGATAAAAAAGGACATAGAGGATGCAAAAGAGCTTCTCAAATCTGAAGAGTTTGAAAAGCTGGCTAAAGAAGAGCTAAAGAGATTGGAAAAAGAGGCAGAGGAAACAGAAAGACAGCTAAAAGTACTTATGCTACCCAAAGATGAAAGGGACGAAAAGAATGTAATCTTAGAGATAAGGGCTGGAGTAGGTGGCGAAGAGGCTGCTCTCTTTGTAGCGGACCTACTTAACATGTACCAAAAGTACGCAGAAGAAAAAGGTTGGAAATTTACCATACTTAGTGCCAACAAAACGGGATTGGGTGGATATAAAGAAGTCATAGCGCTTGTAGAGGGGCACGGTGCTTATTCAAGGCTCAAATACGAAAGTGGAGTGCACAGGGTCCAAAGAATACCTCGCACCGAGTCCGGAGGAAGGATACACACATCCACTGCAACTGTAGCGGTTCTTCCTGAAGTAGATGAAACGGAGCTTGAGATAAACCCACAGGACCTTAAAATAGAAACCTTTAGAGCCAGTGGTGCAGGAGGGCAGTACGTAAACACAACAGAGACCGCAGTACGGATAACTCACATACCCACAGGCATAACGGTGGCATGTCAAGATGAAAGATCCCAGTTTCAGAACAAACAGAAAGCTCTTAAGATACTCTACGCAAGGCTCAAAGATTACTACGAAAGACAAAAGGAAGAGGAAATAGCCAGAGAGAGAAAAACGCAGGTAGGCACAGGAGAGAGAAGCGAGAAAATAAGAACTTATAACTTTCCACAGGGTAGAGTTACAGACCATAGGATAAACCTTACCCTTTACAGACTAAATGAAGTGCTTGAAGGAAAGCTTGATGAGATAATAGAAGCTCTCATGCAACATGACATAGAGGAAAGGCTCAAGGTTCAAGTATGAAATTAGGGGTGCTTGTCTCGGGTAGAGGTTCTAACCTTCAGGCTCTCATAGATGCCATAGAATCCGGAAAACTACCCTGTAGCATCAGCATAGTCATATCAGATAGAGAAAAAGCTTATGCCTTAGAGAGGTGCAAAAGGCATAATGTACCCTATGCGGTGATAAAGAGAAAAGACTTTTCAAGCCAGGAAGCTTTTGAGGAGGAAATGATAAAGGCTTTGGGGGATGTGGATCTTGTAGTGTTGGCTGGTTTTATGCGCATTCTGTCCGCACACTTTATAAGCGCCTTTCCCATGAAAATAATAAACATACATCCTTCCCTCACGCCAGCCTTTTGGGGAAAGTCCGCTCAAAAACAGGCTCTTGAGTACGGTTCTAAAATAACTGGCTGTACAGTTCACTTTGTCACAGAAGAGTTGGACAGAGGTCCTGTTATAGTTCAGGCTTGTGTGCCAGTGCTTCCTGATGATACAGAAGAGACACTATCAGAACGCATACTCGCTTACGAGCACAGGATACTACCTCAGGCGGTAAGGTGGATATGCGAAGGGAGAGTAAAGGTCAATGGAAGGAATGTAGTGGTAGAGTCCGCAATGTATGGGACTCTTCCCGTAAACCCTCAGCTGGAAGTGTTTTAGATGGATAGGATAGAATCTTTCTTAAAGGTTGCAAAGGAATCCGCTCTGATAGGTGGGCTTATCCTCAAAGAACACTTTGGGAAGCTCACCCAAAAAGATATTCAAGAAAAGTCCGAAAAAGATGTGGTGAGTTTTGTGGATAAAACCTCCGAGGAAAGAATAAGAAAATACATAAAGATGAACTTCCCAGACCACGATGTGGTAGGAGAAGAAGAGGGAGGATCAGATGACAGCGAGTATGTTTGGTACATAGATCCCCTTGATGGTACTAAAAATTACATAGCTGGTTTTCCCATATTTGGTGTATCTGTGGGACTCACCTACCAAAAAGAACCCATAGTTGGGGCTATATACCTACCTTACTTTGACACCCTCTATTGGGCATACAAAGGCGGTGGTGCTTACAAGAACCGCAATAGAATAGAGGTTAGCAAAAGGGTACAGGTAAAGAGTTTTTATATTGCTTACGGCTTTCCCTCAAGGGCAAAAAGAAACCTTAACATATACTGGAAGATATTCAGAGAACTCTTTGAGAAAGTGGGAGCTATGAGAAGACCCGGTGCTGCAGCAGTAGACCTGTGCTTCACCGCAGAAGGTATATTTGACGGTATTGTAGAGTTTGAACTAAACCCGTGGGATGTGTGTGCAGGCATAGTCATAGTAAAAGAGGCAGGAGGGATAGTTTCCCTCACCAAAGGCTTAAGCAAAGGAACAGATGTGATAGCAGGCACACCTAACTCTTATCCGCATATAGAAGATGTTGTAAAATCTAACTTAGAGGGCTTATAACATGATGAACTTTTTAGTGCCTGTGGACTTTACAGAAATAACCAATCCCCTCCTTAGGTTGGTAAAAAGCTTAGCTCAAGCTCACTCTGCAAAAGTAGTTCTCTTTCACGTGGTATCACCAATTTTTTACCTTCCATATCCAGAAAGCTTTGGAATGAGCGTTATAGACCTTGAGCTTCTTTCTGACCTTGAAAAGAAAAAAGAAGAGGAAGCGAAAGATAAGCTCTCTGGACTTGCGGACTTTCTGAAGCCCCTTTCTGCGGAGACATTAGTTGACATAGGCGACCCTGCGGAGCTTATACTTGAAAAAGAGCAATCCTTTGATCTTATCCTGATGGCAAGCCACAGGAAAAGCCTAATAGAGAAAATACTCGTAGGTTCTACTACAGAGAAGGTAGCAAGGTACACAAAGAAGCCCCTCCTTGTGCTCAAAGGAAAAGAGGTGGAAAACTTCAAGAAAGTGATCATAGCCCATGACCTTTCCAAGTATGCGGATCTTGCCTTTGAGTTTGCAATTAAACTCCTTGAACCCTTTAAACCTCAGATAACTATACTTCATGTAGAGGAGACAATAGAACTACCTGTAGTAGCTAACATAAAGGATGTCATAAGTGAGCGCTACAGAGAGGAAAAGATAAAATACTTGGAAAGTCTCAAAGAAAAGGCTCAGACAAAAGGATTTACCGCCCAAGTGAAAGTTATGCAAGGAAAGAGCCCCACAGAAGCACTGCTTGAATACCTAAAAGAGAACCAAGACACAGACCTCTTAGTTATGGGAAACAGAGGACTCTCCACACTTCAAAGGGTACTTCTTGGTAGCACATCTTGGGAACTCCTAAGGAAGGCAGAACTACCAGTACTTATACACAGGAGCGTTCAATGAAATACCTATTTTTGTTAGTTTTCTTGTCTTTACCCTCCTTTGCCTACAATCCTTACACAGATTACTTTTTTTGCAGGTACTATCAGCAGGAAAACCCACAAAAAGCAGAGTTTTATTGCAGGAGAGCCTTAGAGAGAGCGCCCACACCAAGTCTTTTTGTAGACACTGTTAGACTTGAACTCATCTTAGGAAGAAAAGAGAAAGCCCTTGAACTCGCAAAGAGAATGAAAGCAATGTATCCTAAACATCAGGACTCTTATATAACCCTTTACAGTGTCTATCTCTTGATGAACGAACCAAGCAAAGCTCTATCTGTACTTGAGGAAGGCTACACATTGGTCCCAAATTCCAAAGAGATCATGCTTTTTTTAGCGGACGAATACTTAAGAAGAGGTGAAAGAGAAAAAGCAAAAACCCTCATAGAAAAGCTTGCAAAAGAAAATCCCAATAATCCACTACCCTATTACATGCTTGCAAGAATATATCTATCCGAAGGTAACCAAAAGCTTGCCATACAGTACTTAGAAAAGTCCCTCAAGATAAATGCCACCTTTGAAGCTGGATTTATCACCTTAGGTAAAATTTACGAAGAAGGTGGAGAATACACCAAAGCGGAACAACTCTACAAAGATGTACTTAAGGTCTCACCTAACAACAAAACCGCTCTTGAAAGGCTCGCCAATCTGTATGTGCTCACCAACAGGCTTGAAGAAGCTCAGGGAATATACGAAAAACTCGCACAGCTCTATCCAGAAGAAAACTACATCTATCAGTACGCCTTAGTGCTCATGAGAAATGGAAAACAAGATCAAGCGGAAAAAATTCTCAGCCAGCTCTACTCCAAGTACCCTGATCGTCCTGATATAGCCTACACTTATGGCTTGCTTTTAGAGACACAAAAGAAAACAGACAGCGCACGCAGAATATACGAAGATTTATACAGAAAAGACCCTGCCAACACAAAAGTTATAGAAAGACTGGCAGGCATATATATAGATAGCAAGGAGTACCAAAAAGCAAAGCAGATACTCCAAAAAGGACTTTCTTTAGAGCCAAGAAGCTATCAGCTTAACCTTCTTATGGGAAGCCTTTTAAGCGAAGAAGAAAAGCCACAAGAGGCTCTCAAGTATATAAACTTTGCAATAGACATAAATCCCAAGGATTACAGGGGATACTTCTTAAGAGCCATAGTGCACGACAAGTTGGGACAGATAGTAAGCGCAGAAGAGGATCTAAAAAAAGCCCTTGAGTTAAACCCAGGCGATCCAGATCTTTTGAATCATTTGGGATACTCTCTTCTTCTTTGGTATGGTCCCGCACGTGTAGAAGAAGCAAAAAAACTAATATCTGAAGCTTTATCAAAAGATAAAGAAAACCCTGCTTACATGGACAGTTATGCGTGGGCTCTTTATTACGAAGGAAACTATCAAACCGCTTACGAGTGGCTAAAAAAAGCCTACGAAAAGGAAAAAGAAGATCCAGTCATTAACGAACACATAGGCGATGTGCTTGTAAAGCTTGGAAGGAAGGAAGAAGCCAGAAAATACTACGAAAGAGCTTTGGAACTCCTAAAAGCGGGCAAAAGGGGAGAGCCTGGGCAGGAGCAGAGACTCAAAGAGAAGCTTAAAGACTGATGCTGTGGAGCCTTTTAGCTTGGAAGCTGATAAAACTGTCCATTTTCATCAGCTTGGTACTATCCTCGGTTTTTATGCTCTTTCAGTTTTTCAGGATAGACAATTTGGTTTTGTCCCTTCCCGCACACGAAACCATACCCTTTTTGGCGCTTTGGATGTCTTACTTCCTCTTTTACTTTTTACCTACGTCTCTTTTTATATCTTCTTCCGTGATGTTTTTTGATCTAAAAGACTCCAAAAAACTAAACATTGTAGAGTCCTTTGGAGTATCCCCATACACTGCCTACCTAAAGATACTTCTAAGATGTGTGCCTCTTTTTACTGCACTAATCTTTATATCTTTTTTGCTCCACGAAGAGGATGTTTCCTTTATGAGGAGCTATTTAACTTACAAATATTATGTAAACATGATTTACTCAATGCCTGAAAATACCTTTTTTACCCTAAAGGATATGACTTTTCACGTGAACGGACGCTACGGTAATTACCTTGATCACGTGTTTTTCAAGAAAGATAACCTCTTGGTGGTGGCAAAAGGCGCGCATATACAAAAGGACACCCTGATATTTACCGAAGGGAGTGTACTGTCAGAAGAAGGAGATAAGTTCTATCTAACATTCTTTAGGGAGTATCAGCTTAGTCTTGGGAAGATTATAAGCTTAGAAAGAAATAAGGAAAAGCTAAAGAGGGACCAAAAACTCAACTTACTGAATTCTGCGCTCTCTCCTATTCTCATCACCTTAGGTTTCTTTATATCAAGGAAAGTTGAAAACTCTACAAAGCTCTACTATGCTGTAGGTGTGTTCTCTGTGCTTTATCAGTTTTTTCTTCTCATAACGAAATCCCTGCTATAAATTTCATCAATTTTTCATTTTGGTACTCATAGAATTATACCTATCAAAATACTTTTAAGGAGGTAAGCCATGAAGAAGTTCTTGGCAGCATTACTTACCGTAGCCTTTGCAGGTGCAGCTGTAGCTGCAGAAGCTCAAGCTCCTGCAGGCGAGAAGAAGGAAGAAAAGCCTGCAGCTCAAGCAGAACAAAAGCCTCACAAGAAGGCTCATCATAAGAAGCACCACAAGAAGCACGTGAAGAAGGAAGAAATGAAGGAAGAAAAGAAAGAGGAGAAGAAGGAGGAAAAGAAGGAAGAACAAAAGAAGTAAGCCTTTTGTGGGGGCTTTAGCCCCCATCTATATTTATGTTGTACTGTTTTATTTTTCTGTATAGGTTGGACAGATCAATATTTATTTCCTGTGAAACTTTTTTGAGATCGTAGTTGTATTCTTTGAGTTTTCTCTTCAAAAATAGTTTTTCAAATTCTTGTTTGGCAGTTTTTAGGTCCTTATATCTAAAGAGAGTCTCATAATCCTCCTTAGGTGAGAAGCCAAGTAATCTTCTTATGTCTTCTGCCTTTATCTCCTCGCCTGTGTGAAGTATCACAAGCCTTTCCATCAGGTTTTTAAGCTCCCTTACATTCCCTTTCCACGGATAACTCATCAATAGATCCTTTGCTTCTTCTGTCAGATACTTTGCTGGTTTTTTATACTCTCTGGAAAATTTATCCAAAAAGTGGTTGGCAAGTAAAATTATGTCCTCACCTCTTTCTCTAAGGGGTGGAAGGCTTATAACAACAGTGGATATCCTGTAGTAGAGGTCCTCCCTAAAGTTACCTTTCTTTATCTCCTCACGCAGATCCTTGTTGGAAGCGCAGATCAGCCTAAATTCAGAATATACTGTCTGTGTTCCTCCTAATCTTGTGAACTTTTTAGTTTCAAGCACTCTGAGAAGTTTAGCCTGAGCTTTTAGACTCATGTCTCCTATTTCGTCAAGAAAGAGAGTCCCACCGTGTGCAAGCTCTAACTTACCTTGCTTTCTTGTAAAAGCAGAGGTAAAAGCTCCTTTTTCGTATCCGAATAGCTCCGCTTCTATGAGTTCTTCTGGTAGAGATGCGCAGTTTATATCTATAAAAGGTGCGTTGCTTCTGTCGGAAAGCTCATGTATCTTTCTTGCCACAAGCTCTTTGCCAGTTCCGCTTTCACCTGTTATAAGCACATTCGTGTTCGTCTTGGCTATTTTCCCTATAAGTTCTTTAAGCTCAAGCATAGGCTTTGAAGAGCCTATAAGATCCTCCTCTTCAACTTTTGGTAATCTTTTTCTCAGGACTTCTTGGACCGCTCTATCCACCGTTAAAAGCAACCTTTCCATAGAGAAGGGCTTTTCAAGAAAGTCATAAGCACCTTCCTTTATAGCTCTTACCGCGTGTTCCACCTTTCCATGACCTGTTATAACGATAACGCTCGTATCCGGAAGATACGTTTTGATATAGCCAAGAAGTGATAAACCATCTCCATCGGGTAGCCATATATCAAGTAAAACTGCGTGGAAGTACTCGGACTGTATGAGTTTTTTGCTACTTTCTATGCTTTCCGCAGTTTTCACATAGTAGCCTTCTTCCTCAAGAAGTTTCGCAAGAGTTTCCCTTATGTTCTTCTCATCATCAATTACCAAAAGCGCACCTTTCATAATAGTTATTCCTTTATGATTATCTTAGTACCATTATCAAGGGTTATGATCTTTGTACTGCGATTTACTGTGTTTGCTGATGTATCTTCTGCTTTAGCCTGTTTTACTTCAGGTACAGAAATTCCGTATTTAGTAGGATCTCTTACCAACAAAAGGACCGCAAAGAAGGCCGGTACGTAGTTCCTGGTTTCTATCGGAAGCGTGTCCTTTGTGATCCAAAAGTCCACACCTGCGGTTCTAGTCTTCACACAGTTCTCACCGCAGTTATAAGCTGCCAATGCAAGCTCCCAACTTCCAAACATGTTATACAGGTCTTTCAAGTACCTTACTGCTGCCTCTGTTGACTTTATCACATCAAATCTTTCATCTACCTGATCATCCACTCTTAGACCGTACCTTCTTGCGGTTGAAGGAATAAATTGCCAAAGCCCAGCAGCACCAGACCTTGATACAGCTAAAGGATTAAAACCACTCTCTATAACAGGAAGCCAGACAAGTTCAGAGGGTAGACCACTCTTTTCTATAATGGGTTTTATAAGTGGTAGATAGTATTCAGCCCTTTGGAAGGTTCTCTCTAAATACTGTTTGTTCTGTAAGAAGTACCATACATATCTCTTTATCTCTTCACGATCTGGTACAGGAATACCAAAGTTTTTAGCCTCTTGGTAAATAAATTTCTCTTCCTCCTCAGAGAAGGTAAAGCTACCCTTTTTCACCAGCTGTATGCTATCTCTACTTTTTGGCATAACCGCTTGTTTTATAGTTGGGGTACAAGAACACAAAAGACAGCAAGCTACAAATAAGCTTATCTTCTTTTTCATTAAGAGTTGATTATACTACGAAAGAAAAAGTATATAATTCTATACTATGAGTGTAAGAGTTGGTATAAACGGTTTTGGTAGGATAGGGCGATCTTTTCTTAGAGCCTGCTATGGGAGAGAGGACATACAGATAGTGGCTATTAACGATCTTACAGATACTAAAACTCTTGCTCACCTTCTTAAGTACGATTCGGTTCATGGTAAGTTTGTAGGAAGTGTAGAAGCCAAAGAAGATGCCATATATATAGATGGAAAGCGCATACAGGTTTTTTCTGAAAAAGACCCTTCCCAAATACCTTGGGGTGATGTAGGGGTAGATTTGGTGATAGAATCTACTGGTGCTTTCACAAGCAGAGAAAAGGCAGAGTTGCATCTGCGTGATACTGTAAAGAAGGTAATCATATCCGCTCCAGCAAAAGACCCTGACATAACCATAGTGCTTGGTGTAAATGAGCACATGTATAACCCAGAGGCGCACAGAATTATATCCAACGCATCGTGTACCACTAACTGCTTAGCTCCTACTCTGAAAGTGCTTCAAAACAACTTTGGAGTAAAGTATGGATACATGGTAACTGTTCATGCTTATACCAATGATCAAAGAGTTCTTGATCTTCCTCACAAAGATCTAAGAAGAGCAAGAGCTGCAGGAATAAACATAGTACCCACCACTACAGGTGCAGCAAGAGCCATAGGTGAGGTAATTCCCGAGTTAAAGGGTAAGCTTGACGGAACAGCAAGAAGAGTGCCCGTTCCTGATGGTTCATTGATAGATCTTACAGTCATAGTAGAGAAAAAACCTTCTTCTGTGGAAGAGGTGAATATGGCTTTCAAAACCGCTGCAGAAGGATATCTCAAAGGTATCCTTGAGTACACAGAAGAGCCTATAGTGTCTCAGGATATTATAGGTAATCCTCACTCTGCTATATTTGATGCTAGCCTCACACAAGTTATAGAGGATATGGTGCATGTGGTTGCGTGGTATGACAATGAGTGGGGATATTCTTGTAGATTAAGGGATTTGGTGGCTTTTGTTTGGCAAAAGGAAAGTGCGCTAAAATGTTAAATATTACGGGGTGTAGCTCAGGTGGCAGAGCGCTGGCTTTGGGAGCCAGAGGTCGCAGGTTCAAGTCCTGCCACCCCGATTTGCTTTACCTAAAGTGATCAAATCCCATAGGCTCTAAGGGTTTTCCATCAAGATAAACGCCAGAGCCTTCCTCAACAAAGCCTATACACTTCATATCAAGAAAGGGGTTATACCTGTCTTCTGGATGCGTAAAAAGCAGTTGGTAATCTTCTCCTCCAGTAAGGGCATACTCCAAGGGATCTTTTCCGTGTTTTCTACAGAAAAGCCTTAGTTCTTCAGATATGGGTATATTATCACTCCTTATGTTTATCTTCACCTTGCTCATCTTCGAAAGGTGCCAAACATCGGAAGATAGTCCATCGCTGATATCTATACAAGCGTTGGCATACTTGTGTATGTGCTTTATGTAGTCCACCCTTGCGGTAGGTCTTATGTGTCTCTCTATAAGTTTTAGCTCAAAGTCCTCATACCTCTTTTTCTCAAGAAGTAAAAGCTCAAGTCCTGCCTTGGCATCTCCTAAAGTACCACTAACATAGAGTTTGTCACCGGGTTTTGCTCCTGATCTTGATACAAACCTGTCTGTTTCTCCAAGCATAAACACATCTATGGCTATCTTTTCTGATTTTGTGATGTTCCCACCCACTACCTGACACTTGTAAAAATTGCACGCTTCTTTTATGCCTCTATACAGACCCTTCACGTAGGCAACCTCTACATCGGGCAAGGCTAAAGAAACCAAGGCATAAAGAGCGGTTCCTCCGCTAGCAACCACATCGCTTACATTCACACTTATAGCCTTCCAACCCACTACCTCAGGTGCATAAAACCTTTTAAAGTGCCTATCTTCCACCATACAATCCGTTGTTAAAAGTAACGTTTTGCTGTTTATCTCTATGGGTGCGGTGTCATCTCCTATTAATGGCGAAGATAGAATACCCTTGAGTACTTCTATAAGTCCAAACTCTCCTATCTGGGATATCCTCATTCCGTAAATATCTGCCCTTCTATAGGTTCTACAAGGATGCCCTGATCCTGTATAAATTTGATAGCTCTCTCTATCTCTTCCGCTTCTCCATCCAACTCAACGTTTAGCAAGCCCGTATCCTTAGTCACCTTTGCGGTCCTTATGTTGACAATCACGTCAAAGTTCTTACACACCATACAGAGCACTGGCTCTTTTACTTTTTCCTCTGGGTATATGAGCTGTAATCTTACCAAGTTCATACACATATTATATACACCTTTGACATCTTTCCTTACTTTTTCGTGTTCCATGATAATCAGTGGCATATGCCTGCCAACCATTTTTGCGGTTAAAAGTTTCTCACCGATAAGAATCATTTCTGTTTATGTGATGTCGTAGTTTATCTTCTCCAGTTTACTTGGTTTTGTTTTTGATTTATTATTTTAGTGATATACTTATAAAAACAGGAGGGAAAAAATGGACAAGTACACGCAGATACTTCAGGAACTTATAAAGAATACGGGTTTGGAAGGTGCTTCCCTTGTGTCCGCAGATGGTCTTCCCATATCTTCTGTGTTAAAGCCTGGTTTAGAAGAGGACAGGATAGCAGCTATGAGCGCAGCTATTCTGTCTCTTGGTGAGAGAGTATCTGAAGAGCTAGCAAAGGGAGGGCTTGAGCAGATAACCATAAAGGGGGAAAATGGATATGTTATACTCACAGGTGTAGGACAAGATGCAGTTATGGTGGTTCTGGCGGATAACAACGCTAAACTTGGTCTTTTGCTGATGGAAATAAAAAGGGCACAAGAGAAACTGAAGGTACGCATATAAAAGGGCAATTATGGCACTAACAGGAGATTTAAGTACTTTCAATTTTGTAGATATATTTCAGGTATTAGCAAAAGATAAAAGGAGCGGTATCTTAATTGTGGAATGGCAGGATATGACTATAGCTTACTATGTTAAAGAAGGAGAAATAGTTTTTGCAAGGCCCGTTGATAGGGTCTTTAGGGTATATGCGGAGAGAGATTTTGACACCCTTATAGACAAGCTCAGAATCTCTAAGGAAAACCTACCAAAAACCATAGAGCGTTTTTTGATTAACAAACTTGGTAGCAAAGAAGGCGTTTTTTCCTTTACACCAGGATTTATAAGGTATAACTCAGACATTCCAGTTAATTACCCTATAGAAAAACTCATAATGATAGCATCAAGAACTCTCACTCCCGAGGAAGTAGAGAGAAAAATATCAGATGAGCTCTTGACCTTTGAGAAGTCTCAGGATTACATGGAAAAGGTGCGCAAAGCGGAACTAACAAAAGAGGAGGAAAAGGTGCTTACGCTAGTCGATGGGGAAAAGAGCGTTATGGACATAAGGCGAGAATCTGGATTGGACAACCTGACTGTAGATAGAGCCCTTTATGGACTTTTGGCGCTGAGTGCCATAAAGAGAAAGAGGAAAGAGAAAAAGCAAAAACCCTCCATAACCCTTGAACTGCTTGCAAAAATTATAGAGAGGATAAAGGAGCTGTGATGAAACCTATAAAGAAGATAAAAATAGTTGTTGCTGGACCTTTTGCAGCGGGGAAAACGCAGTTTATAAATACTGTTAGCGAGATAAAGACTGTAAAGACGGAAAGAAGAACGCAAGCGGTAGGAGAGAGGAGCGTAAAAGACTACACCACAGTAGCTATGGACTTTGGAAAGATTAGGATAGATGATGAACACGAGCTTTACCTTTTTGGCACACCAGGACAGTCAAGGTTTGACTTTATGTGGGAGATACTGGGTGAAGGTGCTCTTGGAATTATCATTCTTGTAGATAGCACAGACCCCTCTACCTTCCACGAAGCCAGAAAAATCATAAACTTCTTCCAATCAAGATTTCCAGTGCCTATGGTTGTAGGTGCAAACAAACAGGACCTTCCTAATGCTTGGTCCCCAGAGGACGTAAGGATCGCTCTTGACATAGATGAGGAAGAGGGCATCCCTGTAATTCCCGTATCCGCAATTGATAAAGAAAGTGTAAAAAGCGCTCTACTTACCCTTTTGAACCTAATAAAAGAAGAGCTTTTACGTTAAGGAAAGAGTGCAGGCGAGCTTATACCCATCGCTTCATCTATACCAAGCATGATGTTCATGTTCTGAATTGCCTGTGATGATGCACCTTTTCCAAGGTTGTCAATAACACTTATAACGATGGCAAGCTCATTTCTTTCATCGTAGTAGGGATATATAAAGCATAGATTTGTGCCTATTACGTATTTGGTGGCGGGTGGCTCTTGAAGAATTTTTACAAACCTTTCACCACGATAAGTTTCTTCAAATAGTTCTCTTAAGTTCTTTTCTGAAGTTTGCAAGTAGATGCTACACAGCATACCCCTTGATGCGGGCACTACCTTAGGAGTAAACCTTATCTTTACAGTTCTTCCCGAAAGTCTTGCAATGACATCTTCCATTTCGGGTACATGTCTGTGTTTATCCACAGAGTATGCCATGACGTTCTGCTCCATTTCCGGATAGTGAAAGTGCTGTACAGTCTTTCTTCCTGCTCCAGAAACGCCAGAGATGGCATCTACTATAACCCTTTCAAACTTTATTCCCTCCTTAATAAATGGATAAAGTCCCAAAAGGGTAGCGGTAGGATAACATCCAGGATTAGCTACAAGCGTTGCATTCTTTATGCTGCTTCTGAAAACTTCTGGAAGGCCATAGACTGCAAGCCTTAGGGTATCTTCGTGCACATGCTCAAACCCATAAAATTCTGGGTATAGCTCTTTTTTACTGATCCTGTAAGCTCCAGAAAGATCTATAACCCTTTTACCCTTTTTTATCAGCTTAGGCACTAAGTTAAGAGATGTTTCGTGAGGAAGGCACAAAAAGGCTAAATCAAAATCCTCTTGAGGTTCCTCAGCAAGAGGTACTTTTGAAAGGTAAGAGTTAGAAAAGTGGGGTAGGACGTCAGATAGATACTTTCCTGCATAAGTTCTTGAGACTAAGGATACTACCCTTATATAAGGATGTTGGGATAGGTATCTGAGTAGCTCTATGCCTGTGTATCCGGTAGCGCCATAGACGCATACCCTTAACGCTTGCTCCATCTGTAGCCTTTTCTTGCTTTCATGAGACCGTACTTCTTTCTTTCTTTCTCTCTTGCATCTCTCTTGAGAAGTCCTGCCTTTTTGAGGGTTTGCCTAAGGTCTGGATTGTATTTGAGGAGTGCCTTGGCTATACCGTACATAATGGCTTCTGCCTGTCCAGAAATGCCTCCGCCTTCAACAGTTGCGTATATACCAAATTTTCCTTCAAGATTTGTGAGCTTAAGAGGATAAAGCACTTTCCTGAACAATGTCTCCCTTTGCAGATAATCCCTCAAGAAAAACTCCTTTCCACTGTCTTTTGATTTTACTATCATCTTATCTGTGTCTTTGATGAGCCAAACTCTTGCTATGCTCTCTTTTCTTCTGCCTGTGCCATAGTATGCATTGTCAAAGCCTATACGAAAGTCCTTTAACTTTGTGATCATCCTTTAACCTCCAAAGGTTGTGGTTGTTGTGCTTGATGTGGATGTTCAGTACCGCGATAAATCTTCAGTCTCTTTAACATCCTGTGTCCTAACCTGTTCTTTGGAAGCATCCTTTTGACTGCAAGTCTAATGACCTCCTCTGGCTTGTTCTCAAGCATCCATCTAAGAGAGCGCACCTTTAGACCACCAGGATAGTTGGTATGAAAGCTGTAAGTCTTTTGCTCCAACTTTTTCCCCGTTACCTTGATCTTTTCTGCATTCAACACTATTACAAAGTCTCCACAATCCACATCAGGCTGGTAATAGGGTTTGTGCTTTCCTCTCAAGATCTTTGCAATCTCAGACGCAAGTCTTCCCAAAATTTTTCCTTCTGCATCTACAATCCACCACTTTCTTTCCACATCCTCAGGTCTAACCCTATAGGTCTTCATCTCTCAACTCCTTTTGTCCCGTAGTAAAGTACTACATTATAATCATTTTAAGAGTTTAAAGCAAGCTCTCATAAAATAGCTTGACAGCAAGAAAGATAGTGGTTTATAGTTTCTATTGTCCCCCGAAGGGACAAAGGAGGTGAAAACATGAGGTGGTTACTCATAGCTTTAACGTTCTTTTTAGGCACTGCTGTATTGGAACCTATGCAGGCTTATGCAAAAGTTCATCACAAAAAGGTTCACATACACAAACATAAAAAAAAGGCTAAGAAAATGAAGGTCAAGAAAGTTAAGAAGGTTACAGTTAAACCCTCAAGGAATATAAACAGCCCACACGAAGGCGAACTCTTAAAACTTGAAGGTATGGTAAAGGACATTAATGAACAGTAAAGAACTAAGGCTTATAGAAGAGCTAAAGATAAAGCAGGGTGATACGTGGCGTGTTCTAAAGATAATGAGCGAGTTTGTGCATGGATTTGATGAGCTCGCTCATGTAGGTCCAGCCATAACTTTTTTTGGTAGTTCAAGGATAGGTGAGGATCATCACTTTTACAAGTCTGCCTATAGAACCGCTTTTAGGCTTGGTAAGATGGGTTTTTGTATAATAACTGGTGGTGGACCAGGCATTATGGAAGCGGCTAACAGAGGAGCCTACGACGCGGGCGCTATGTCTGTAGGATTGAACATACAGATTCCTAAAGAACAAATACCCAACAAGTACCAAACTAAATCCCTTTACTTTGATTACTTCTTTGTGAGAAAAGTTATGCTCATAAAGTACTCCTTTGCCTATGTGATCTTTCCTGGAGGATTTGGTACTTTTGACGAGCTGTTTGAGGCTCTTACCCTTATGCAAACAGGTAAAAGCCATCGTTTTCCCATTATTCTTTTTGGAAGCGAATACTGGAAACAACTCTTAGACTACATGCGCCAAGTTATGGTCCCTTACGGTACTATAGGAGAGGAAGATATAAACCTTATGACACTGGCAGATAGTCCAGAGGAAGTTGTGGATAAGGTGCTGAGCGAGGTAAGGGAGCAGTACGAGTACATGAAAGAGAACGAACCTCTAAATCCTGTCTTGGAAAAATTAGAAAGAATTTTGAACGGTGTATACGAACAAAGATGAGATTGTTGCACATATCAGACCTTCATGCGGGAAAGTCCCTTGGAAGGATAAGCAGGAATGAAGACCTCCAATACGCCTTAGATCAGGTGATAAGCATATGTAAAGAGGAGAAGGTGAGCATACTTCTTATAGCAGGAGATATTTACGACAAGGCAAATCCTGATCACGAATCCCAAGACTTGATACTTGATTTCCTAACAAGACTGCACACAGAAGGCATACACACAGTGATCATAGCTGGAAATCACGACAGCTATGACCTTATAAAGTCCTACAAGCATCTCAAAAGGATTGCTCATCTGCACGCTGTGGATAGACCCTGTAAAAACCCAAAGGATTGCATACTAAAGTTTGGTGATTTAGCTATAGCATGCCTTCCCTATCCCAGCGAGAGGCTCATAACCCATTTGCATGAGAACTTGCACAGAAGCTATACAGAAAAAGTTGCCACGTACCTGAAGGCTCTTGCCAAAGAGGTGGAATCTGCACGATACAAGATACTTTTGGCACATCTTATGGTGGAGAATGCCAAAATTTCAGGAACAGAAAAACAATCCACTGTAGGAGAGTTTTATGCTGTAAAGCCTCAGCACATACCAGAAGACTTTGATTATGTAGCTCTTGGGCACGTACATAGGCATCAAAAAATAGACAAAGCTCACTACTCGGGAAGTCCCTATCAAATAGATTTTTCTGAAAAAGGTATGGAGAAGTTTGTTAATTTGGTGGTCTTGGAAGAGGACATTAAGGTAAAACCCATAAAGTTGGACCTAAAGAGAGAGCTTCATGAGGTAAAGATAGGACCTAAAGATAACTTGTATGAAATTTCGGAGAGACTCAAAAGCTTAAAGGGCCTTTTTAAGGTGGTTTTGACTGCGGATATGAGAGACATCAGTATAAACATAAAGAAGAAACAGATAGAGGACCTTCTTGGTGATAACCTTGTAAGGTTTGAAGTACAGCCTTTAGATGAGAATAGAACTGAAGAATCATACAGACCTCAAATGCTGGATCTGGTATCCGCCTACAAGGATTATTACCGTAAGGTCCTCAGACAAAGTGTACCTGAAGAATTGATAAAAGAGTTTGTCCAAATACTTCAGAAGGCAGAACATGAGACCTATACTGCTTGAGCTTGAAAACTTTACCGTTTATAGAAGACAGAGTGTTGATTTTTCTGACCTTAACTTCTTCATCATTCAGGGAAGAACAGGTGCGGGTAAGACAAGCTTAATAGATGCCATATGTTATGCCTTGTATGGGAAAGTACCCAGATACAAAGGATCAAACCCACAAGAATACCTAATTTCAAAAGGACAAAGGCGTATGCGAGTGCGCCTTGAGTTTTCAGTCAAAGGCAAAAGGTACGCTGTGGACAGACTTTATGAGATTTCAAGATCGCAAGAGGTGAGGTTCTATGAGGGATCAAAGCCCATAAACTTAAAAGTCAAAGAAGTAGAGGACTATGTCTCCAAGATACTGGGTATGGATTATGAGACCTTCACAAAGGTTATAGTACTACCTCAGGGACAGTTTGACAGGTTTTTAAAGCCCCAAAGACCCAATGAACGCAGGGAAATTCTCAACAGGCTTTTGGGATACGATGAGATATTTGAAAGAATGAACAAAATTATAAAGGACACTTTAAACCAGCTAAAGGCTAAAAAAGATGCCCTTGAGATAGAATACGAAAGCCTCAAAGCTTTCACACCAGGATACATCGCAAACATGGATCTAAAGATCAAGGAGATACAAAAGCAAATAGAAACCCTTGAGAAAGAAAAGGAAGTTCTCAACGCAAAGCTCAAGCAAGCCCTAGAAAAGGAAAACTTGGAAAGAGAGCTTCTAGAAAAAAGGCAAAGGCTTTTGGAACTTTTGGATAAGCAAAAGGAGATGCAACAAAAACAGGAAAAGCTTAACATAGCCAAGGAAGTTTCTGAGTACGAGCAATATTTGAACGAGTACGAACGTTTAAAAAGGAAGGAGAGAGAGTTAACAGAAGAGGAAAGAAGGTTAAAGGATGAGCATATAAAGTGCACAGAAGAGCTTCAAAGTGTGGAAGAGGAGTTTAGAAGTATAGAGGAGGAATACAAAAACCTTGAATTGATAAGATCAGATACGGAGCGCTTAAAAATACAAATGGAAAACCTTAAACAATTACTGGAAATAGATCAAAAGATAAAGCAAATCATCTCAAACTTGGAGAAATACCAAGCGACAAAAGAAAGGCTTGAAAAAGAGCTAGTGGATCTTCAAGAAAAACAAAGAAGTGTAGAAAATGAACTTTTACAAGTGGAGGATCAACTTAGGAAACTGGAAGGTATAGAAGGACAATACGAAAGAGCAAAAGAACTAAAAAAGAAGTACGATGAGCTTCCACAGATAGATTTGGAAGCGAAAAGGATAGAAAGCGAGATGAAAAAGCTTGAGGAAAAGTTCAAACATCTTCAATCTCAAAGGGAGGAATTAGAGTCCAAGCTTTTTGAGGCGAGTATTCATCACATAGCTCAAAGGCTCTCACCTGGGCAGTTGTGTCCCGTTTGTGGAAATAAGGTTCATGAAGTGCCCAAACTCCACAAAGAAGACGCTTGGGATCTTACCCAAATAAAACAGGAGCTTGAAAGACTCAAAAATCAGGAGCAAGAATTAATTAGCAAAAAAGCAAGCTTGGAAGCTCAAAAAGGTCATCTTGAACAAAAGAAAAGCGAGCTTGCAAACTACGAGGATTTTTACAAAAGCTACGCAAAGCTGGAAGAAGAGTACAAAACTTTCCAAAAGTTAAGAGAAAGGGAAAGAGAACTCAGAAAAGAACACCAAGAGATCATGTCAGGGATACTGAAAAAATCACAAGACCTAACTAGCATTAGCACAAGCTTGGAACACACACTCAAAGACCTTGAAAGGCAAAAGGAGGAAAAGCGTAATATCTTAGAAAAACTTGGCAGACACATAGATGACCCACAGCAAGAACATCTTCTAATTGAGAAAGAACGTAGAGAAAAGGAAAAAAAGATAAAGGAAGTGCAGGAAAGATACGAAAAAATAAGGAATTACAGAGAGGAACTCAGGAGTAAGCGTTTGGTAATAGATGAAAGAATAAGACAGAACGAGAAACTAAAGGAAGAGATAAGACAAGAACTTGATAAGGTAAATAAAGCCCTTATGCCAGCTATGGAGAAGTTTGGGGATATAGATAAGCTAAGATCCCTTTGTCTTCCTAAGGAAGAACTAAAGAAGCTTGAAGAGGAGATATCTCATTACAAAATGTTTGTTGAAAGACTCAAAGAGGAGGTGCAGAAATTAGAAGATGATCTTGCCGTTTATCCAAAGGATTTAGACAGGAAAAGCATAGAGGATCAGCTGGGGTCTTTGGAAAACACTTTGCGTCAGTTGTATCAAGAGGTGGGAAGTCTCTCCAGAGAACTACAGCAAGCCAAAGAAAAAATGCAAAGAAAAGAGGAGATAGAAAAAGAGCTTACAAGCCTTATGCGAGAAACTAAAAAGTATGAGATTTTAGAAAGAGACCTAAGGAGCAATAACTTTCCTGAGTTTGTAAGCAGGCACATGCTACAAAGCATACTGGAAAGGGCAAGCCATTACCTTTTTAAGTTTACCTCTGGACTTTATGAGTTTAAGCTTGTGGATAGCGATAAGGATAACCTTTATGTCATTGATAGGTCCTCTGGTTATGAGAGGAGCGTTTTGACGCTAAGTGGGGGAGAAACTTTTCTTGCGAGCCTTTCCCTTGCCTTTGCTGTAAGTGATATAGTCTCACACAACGCACCCTTAGAGAGCATGTTCATAGATGAAGGCTTTGGTTCTCTTGATAGAGAAACAAGGGAGTCCCTAGGAGAGTTCTTTGAACTCATAAAATCCAATGCAGGAAGAATGGTAGGTATCATAAGCCATCTTGAGGATCTGGCGGAGAAGTTCGATCAGAAAATACTAATAGAGAAAAGGGGCGATCAGTCCTTCATAAAGGTTGTAAGTTAAAATTTCTCTATGGAAAGAGTGGTTATAAAGGTAAACGGAAAGGAGATAAAGCTCAAGGAGTTTCCCAAAAAAGTCACCTACAATGTGGTTTTGGCTTATAAAGAGCCTAAATCTTGAAGAAGAGCCAGAAGATATAGTTATACATGTCAGAGTTGGAAAAGAAGATAGCGGAAGTTCTTGAATTTACTGTTGAAAAAGAGTTTGAAGGCACAAGATTGGATAACTTCCTGACCACTGCCTACGGAGAGTTTTCACGAAGTTATATACAAAAACTCATAGAAGAAGGTTTTGTGCTTGTTGATAACGTTCAGATCAGAAAGCCTTCTAAAAAGCTAAAGCAAGGACAAAAGGTCACTTTCTTTGTGCCACAGCCAGAGCCAGTTAAAGTACTGCCAGAAGACATACCCTTTGATACTGTCTATGAGGACAAGCATATCTTGGTGCTCATAAAACCCTGTGGCCTTGTGGTACATCCATCTCCTGGCTACTCTTCTGGCACTTTGGTGAATGCTCTCCTTTTTAGGGTAAAGGACCTTTCTGGCATAGGAGGTTTGGAAAGACCTGGAATAGTCCATAGGTTGGATAAAAACACTGCGGGGCTTATGGTGGTGGCAAAAAGCGATATGGCTCACATACGTCTGGCAGAAGAGTTCAAAGAGAGAAGAGTGTTTAAAGGATACAGGGCTTTGGTGAGTGGCCTTGTGAAGGAGGACACGGGTTTGATAGAAAAGCCCATTGGGAGACATCCCACAGATAGAAAGAGGTTCTGGATAAGTCAGGAAGGAAAACCTGCAAAAACAGAGTACAGAGTGATAAAAAGGTTTGAAAAACACGGTGTGAGCCTTTTGGATGTGCGCATATATACAGGAAGAACTCACCAAATAAGGGTGCATCTCTCTTCGTTGGGTTATCCCATACTGGGAGATACCACCTATGGGTTTAAAACCTCATCTGTTGACAGGCGCATAATGAAGCTCATGGGAGAGTGCCACATGCTTGTGAGCTACCGTTTGGGCTTTTATCATCCTATTACTGGTGAATGGATGGACTTTAAGATACAAGACCCAGAACCCTTCAGAAGCGTCTTAGCCTTCTTGGAAAATACTTAAGAAAAGCTCACGAAGTCTATCTATCACACCTTCTTCTCCCAAAAGCTTGCGAAGTTCCAAAAAGCTCTCTTTCATCTCTTTTCTTAGCTCTTCAAAAGAGAGAAGATCCTCTGCATACTTGTAAAGAATTCTCCAATCTTTTTGCACCACTTCTGGAATAGCCTGTCTTTTGAGTATAAGATTGGTTAGGGAAACCCATTTTACTTTCACGAGCATCTTTCCCAATAGATAAGTTAATGGGCTCACTCTGTAAAAGACAATATGAGGATTCATAAGCAAACTTGCCTCAAGCTCAGCGGTACCACTTGCTATCAAAGATGCAACCGAATAGGACATAACATCATAAGCTGGGGTGGGTGTATCTTTGTGTGTGAGAACTCTAACGGGTAAGCCTCTTAATGCTTCTTGTATGTAATCTTTAAAGCTCTCAAAGGTGGGTATGACGCCATAAAGCTCTCTCTTTTTGCTTAGCTCTGCAAACACCTGCTTTATGTAAGGGATGTGTCTTTTTATCTCACTCCACCTACTGCCTGGAAAAAGTCCAATAAATTCTTTTGCACCCACAAGTCTCTCAAAGCTCTCTCTACTCTGCGAGGGTTTTGCTATATCCACAAGGGGATGTCCCACATAGTGAATCTTTAGCCTTCCATTGGTGTACCTTCTGTAAAACTCCACCTCAAAAGGAAGAAGAACTATCAGGTGATCCACATATTGCGCTATGATCTTGGCTCTACTCTCCTTCCAAGCCCACACTTGAGGAGATATAAAGTAGATGATTTTCTTCACCTTACCTTTTGCCCTTTTGAGGAGTGGTAGGTTAAAGGCTGGTGCATCGCACAGTACCAATACATCCATGTGTGAAAGGAGATGCTCTATCTGTCTGTATAACTTCAGAACAAGAGGTATTTTGGGAAGAGCCTCCACTATGCCTACAACGGACAGGTCCTCTATCTTTGCTATGCTTCTAAAGCCTATACTTTCAAGCCTTTCGTCCGTTATACCCCAAGCTTCTATTCCTTTTACTTCCTTGAAAATGTGATACACATAATTGCTTGCGGACCTTTCACCTACAGAGAAAAAAACACGCATTCACTTTTTCATAAAGAACCTAAAAGTGTCTTCCTTTACCTTTTCAACTCTCAGAAGTATCTCCCCCAGTTTCATAAAAAAGGCATGAGATATATCTACCTTTCCAGAGCTCCAGATACTAACATACCTTTCTGCATACGTATCACCCAAAGAATTTCTAAAAGTTGCCTTCAGGTAAGCACCATCGTGATGTTCCATAATCTCTGTAAATACCACTTCCATATAGTGGTTCTTTTCTACTGCCTCTTCCCACAGCTCTCCCAAGCCTTGTAGGGAGAGTTCCGTGTTTATTCCATACTCTAAGTCCTCGGGGTCTGTATCTTCCAGCAAATCTGCCTCTTTCTGTTTTATAAACTCCTCTACCTTCCTGAGCTTTTCAAGGGCAGATGTTCTAAACCTTTCGTCTATAGGCACGCTTTTTATTATAACTCAAAATACTCCGCACCGCAGTTTTGAGTTTCCCACACCACCACCTTCTGTAGGGAAGGGTACCTTTCTTTTACTTTTTCGTAAAGCCACTTGGCTATATTTTCCGCACTAGGAGAGAAATCAAAAAGATCGTTAAGAAGTTTGTAGTCAGGGAGGATCTCCTTTAGGAAGTTGTCAATTTCAACAAAGTCAAAGCCCATACCACCACCGTCAAGCTTGTCCGCTCTTATGTGAAGTTCCACCTCCCAAGTGTGTCCGTGCAGAGGTTCTGGAGAGCCATGATAGTCTGTCAGGAAGTGAGCAGCGTTAAACTTTCTCTTCACTACAAGAATCCAAGGCATTGAACCAATTGTAACACAAAAAATTTGGCTTAGTTATAATTTTTAAGTTATGCACCATCTTACAGAGGAACAAATAAAAGAGCTAAGAGACTTGCTTTTAGCCATAAGGGAGAAGATCATTAGGTCTGCAGATGAGCAGATAAAAGACCCTTCCAACATAGCCTTTGAGGGTGGGGATGAGATAGACAGAGCTAACATAGAGACAGAGCGCTATCTTCAACTTCAGAGGGTAAAGACCAGAGAGCTCAAACTTCTCAGAAAAATAGATTATGCCCTTCTTAAGATGGAAAATATGACTTATGGAATATGTGAAAACTGCGGAAAAGAGATACCTTTTGAGAGGCTAAAAGCAAGACCTGTAACCACCATGTGTATAACCTGCAAAGAACTTGAAGAGGAAATGGAAAATGAGTGAAGAGTGGATGTTTCCCAAGATAAAAAAGCTACCCAAGTATGTGTTTGCTATGGTAAATGAGCTAAAGTATAAGCTAAGAAGGGAAGGCGAGGATATAGTGGATTTGGGTATGGGAAATCCAGACATTCCTCCTGCCCAGCACATAATAGATAAACTCTGTGAAGTTGCAAAAAGACCCAATGTGCACGGTTATTCCGCATCAAAGGGCATACCAAGACTCAGAAAAGCCATCTGTGATTTTTACAAAAGACGGTATGACGTGGAGTTAGACCCAGAGAAGAATGCCATAATGACCATAGGCGCAAAAGAAGGCTACTCTCACCTTATGCTTGCTATGCTTGAGCCAGGAGACACAGTCATAGTCCCAAACCCCACCTATCCTATACATTACTATGCCCCCATAATCTGCAACGCAGATGCCATCTCTGTCCCGCTAACATCGGAAGAAGACCTTGCAGAAAACTTTATAAAGAAACTTTACGACACTATAAAAACGTCCTTTAGGAAGCCAAAAGCCATAGTGCTTAGCTTTCCCCACAATCCTACTACCCTATGTGTGGACTTGGATTTCTTCAGAGAGGTGGTAAAACTTGCCAAACAAGAAGGTGTATGGATAGTGCATGACTTTGCTTATGCAGACCTTGGTTTTGATGGTTATACTCCACCCAGCATACTTCAGGTAGATGGTGCTATAGATGTGGCGGTAGAGCTCTATTCCATGTCCAAAGGTTTTTCTATGGCAGGGTGGAGGGTGGCTTTTGTAGTTGGCAATGAGACCCTCATAAAGAATTTAGCTCACCTAAAGAGCTACTTAGACTATGGAGTTTTTACACCTATACAAGTGGCGTCCATCATAGCCCTTGAAAGTCCCTATGAGATAGTGGAGAAAAACAGGGAGATATACAGAAGCAGAAGAGATGTGCTTGTAGAAGGGTTAAACAGAATAGGTTGGGAGGTTAAAAAACCAAAGGGCAGTATGTTTGTATGGGCAAAGATACCAGAATGGGTAGGCATGGATTCTTTGAACTTCTCCCTGTTCTTGCTAAAAGAGGCAAAGGTAGCGGTCTCTCCGGGAATAGGCTTTGGTGAGTACGGAGAAGGTTATGTGAGGTTTGCCTTAGTGGAAAATGAGCACCGTATAAGGCAGGCGGTAAGAGGCATAAAGAAAGCTTTAGAAAGGTTCAAAACTAAACATGAAAGAAAAGCTTGAGGAGTTTGTGGAAGTTATAAAAGATCTCTATTTAAGAGGATGGCTTCCTGCAACCAGTGGAAACTTTTCTCTAAAGGTGGATGAGAAAAGCTTTTTCATAACATCCTCGGGAAAGCACAAAGGAAAGATTAGTCAAAAGGACTTTGTCCTTGTTGATATGGAAGGAAACCTTTTGGCTGGTGAAGGCAAACCTTCTGCTGAAACTCTGTTGCATGCGGTTGTGTATAAGTGCATACCATCCGCAGGCTGTGTTATGCACGTCCATTCTCCTAACTCTACAGTCATCTCAAGAATAGTAAAGGAGGATAAGATACGCTTGCATGGGTATGAGCTTTTAAAAGCCTTTGAAGGTATAGACACGCATGAGGCAGAACTTATCCTTCCCATTTTTGAAAACTCACAAGACATGCCCAAGCTTGCAAAGATAGTAGAAGAAGAGCTAAGGAGTGCATCTGGACTTGCTGGCTTTTTACTAAGATCTCACGGAGTGTATGTTTGGGGTAAGGACATACACAGTGCCCTTATGAAACTTGAGGCATTAGATTTTATTCTTGAGTGTGAGCTTAAACTTGCCATCATAAGAGGTATTCAATGAAAAAGTATGTTCTTACTCTCATTTTACTTCTGCCCCTTGTTTGTATGTCCGCAGTATTAAGAATTCCCTTTCTAAAGCCTTCCATGCTGAACCTAAAGGATGACCTTGAGGATGCCAAAAGGGAAGGAAAGTATCTTTTCATCATGTTTCACCAAGAAGGATGTCCCTTTTGCGACAAGATGAGGAAGGTCACTTTTCAGGATAAGGGAGTACAGGACTACTTTACAAAACACTTTTACATGGTGGAGATTGACATAAGAGGATCTAACAAAGTGGTAGATGTGGACGGTAAAAAGATGACTGAAAGACAGTTTGCTCACAAGTATGGAGTGAGACTAACACCCGTATTTATGTTTTTTGATCAGCAAGGTAATGTGGTAGTAAAGGTCCCAGGCTATATAGAACCCAAGGAGTTTATCCTAATAGGAAGGTATATAGTGGAAGGGCACTACAAAAACACAAATCTCGTTAAGTTCATAAGAGAAAATAGTAAATGACATTTCTGATCACATTACTTTTTCTTTCCTTTACCTTTGATCCACACACTTCCAATGGCAAGAAGCAAAAAATTATTTCTTACCTCACATAAACTTGGGAGCTGGCATCTTATACAATTCAAAAACTCAAGACTGGAAAAAATTCTTCGGTGTTAGTTCGGTGAGTGTTCTTTACGAGTATAGAAAAACCACATCAAGAATTAAAAGTGCGGAACTAAGGCATGAGATAAAGAAGGAAGCCCTAAAACAGCTGGAGAGGGATATAAAGCTCAAAATACTGGAGCTTTTTACAAAGGCAATCTTGTATAAAAAGCTCACAGAAGTAAAAAGGGAAGAGATGGCAATAGCTTATGTGCGATATGATAGGGCAAGACAGAAAAAAGATTTAGGTATCTCTACAAACTTGAAAGTGTATCAACTTGAGAGCATATACAGAGAGAAAAGAAAAGACCTTTTGAACGCTCAATACGAATACAATAAGGCACTCCGCTTAGATATGAACGCTCTTATAGATGTAGAAGATTTGGACTTTAAGCCCAAGGTGGGAATACTTGGCAAGTTCTCAAGGTAGCTGTTGCTATTCCTCTTCTTGGAAAGTCTTTTACAAGAGACTTCTCTTCCTTGATAAACACTCTGATACAGGAAAAGTAAGCATGAGACTAATCATAAAGACATTGGTAAATACCCAGTAAAATTAGCTCAAATTGGGAGGTATGACATATGTGGAGAGTTGTATATACAGGACAAAGACCCCACTACGAAAATATAGCCCTTGACAGGGTTATGCTTGATCTAAAGGCGGAGGGAAAAATACCTAACACCATAAGGTTTTTACAGTTTAAACCCGAGTGCGTACTTGTAGGTTTCCATCAATCTATTGAGGAAGAGGTAAGGACAGAGTACACCCAAAGGGAGGGCATACAGGTTGGAAGGAGAATAACAGGAGGAGGAGCTATATACTTTGACGAGCTACAGATAGGTTGGGAAGTTATAGCGGACAGAAGGGACATAAAAGGGGGTAGCTTTGAGGAGATTACCGCAAAAATATGCAACGGTGTGGCAAGGGGACTCAGAAAGCTGGGAATAAACGCAAGCTTTAGACCCAGGAATGACATAGAAGTAGATGGTAGAAAGATATCAGGAACGGGTGGCGTTTTTGAGGGAAGCGCTTTCCTTTATCAGGGAACATTGCTTGTGGATATGAATGTGGAGAGGATGCTTAAATCTCTTCAAATACCTGTTGAGAAGCTAACATCCAAAGGCATAAAATCAGCGGAGGACAGGATAGAGTGGGTCAAGCGTCTTTTGGGATATATACCTCCAAAGGAGGAAATTTTTTCTGCCATACTGCAAGGTCTTGCGGAGGAGCTGGGAATAACCTATAGCTGGGGAGAGCTTACAGATGAGGAACTAAAGCTTATGGAGGAAAAGAAAGATTACTTTGCCAGTGAAGAGTGGATATACCATGTGAAGTCCTCTGCAAAGGACAGTGATGTACTCTTTGGCATACACAGATGTCCGGGTGGTACTTTCAGGGTGTCCGTAAAGCTGGATACAAAGGCTAAGGTATTAGAGCAAGTCGTTATAAATGGAGACTTTTTTGTGAAACCTCAGAGACTCATCTACGACCTTGAAGCCTATTTGAAACACACACCACTGCAAGATGTAGAAAAGAGGATAAGGGAGTTTTTTGAAGGAAGGGATTGGGAAGCTTTGAACCTAACAGTAGATGATTTTGTAAATGCTGTGATGTTTCCCATTAGGAAAGTGGAAGGCTTAGATTTAGGTCTTGAAAAAAAAAGGCTGAATAACATAATAGCCAGCATAGGCGGTGGACTAA
>ERZ1669249.152-NODE-152-length-40087-cov-57.972797_pt1 | contig 40087 bp, 41 predicted proteins | sample MGYA00579293_ERZ1669249 | MGnify/ENA primary metagenome ERZ1669249 (study PRJEB41166, sample SAMN08046057) | hot springs metagenome | biome: hot spring; feature: neutral hot spring; material: thermophilic sediment; isolation source: thermophilic sediment from... | reverse complement strand
CCTCAGTTCTTAGTAGATGAGGGTAAGAAAGTACTTGACGAGAGATTCACAGGATACACAGAGACTGAAGGAATTAAAGAGCTGAGAAGTGCTGTAGCAGAATACCTCAACACACGTTACAGGAGTGACGTAAGACCTGAGGAAGTAGTGATAACTGTAGGTACTAAGGGTGCGGCATACTTAGCAATGGCTGCTTACGTGAGACCCGGTGACGAAATCATCGTGACAGATCCTACCTACCCAGTCTATTCTGAGCTACCTAAGTTTCTCGGCGCGAGACCTGTTTACGCTCCCTTAAGGTGGTTAGGTGAGGAATCCGGGTTTTCTCTTGATATAGACTCAATAAATGAGCTAATAACTAGTAAGACTAAAGGCATAGCTATAGTTAACCCACATAATCCTACAGGAGCAGTTTTCAGTAGCAAGGAAGTTGAGGAACTCATGAACTTAGCTAGGGACTACAACCTCCTGGTAGTAGCTGACGAAATATATGATAACTTCCTCTACGATGACGCAGACTTCAAATCCTTCATAAGTTTCCCTGACTGGAGAGAGCATGTGCTATACTGTAACGGCTTTTCCAAGACTTTCTCAATGACTGGATGGAGGCTAGGCTACTTAGTAGCTAGGCATGAAGTCACTAAAGTTCTTACTAAACTAGCAGTAAATACTTGGTCTTGCCCGCCATCAATAGCTCAGAAAGTCGGTATTAGAGCTTTAAAAAGCGACTGGAGTTTTGTTAGGGAAATGGTGTCTTTATTCGATAGAAGAAGGAAGACATTATGTAGAGAGTTAAGACAGATTAAGTGGTTTGAGGTGTGGTGTGGTAAGGGTGCTTTCTATTTGTTCCCAAGAGTCTCTAAGATTCTAGAAGCAACCGGGTTAGATGTGGAAACCTTCGTAACTAGCTTAATAGAGAAAAAACATGTAGTAACACTCCCTGGAACAGCATTCCCTAAAGAATTCGGTAAAGACTTCGTCAGGTTTAGTTACGCAATAAGTGAAGAAAAAATAGTAGAGGGTGTTAAGAGAATACGTGAGTTTGTAGAGGAGATCACCTCAAAGTAGAATATATCAATCTCAAACTACTCTTATATATCCCTAGTTCTTTATTTTTGTAGATGAGGAAAGCTGAGTGCTACAGAATTAATGAAGAAAGAACCCCCGACTGACACCTTAGCAGACATAAACTCTCTTAGTCTTTCACGTTAAATCCTTGAATGCTCTGAGTTATTAGCTTAGCATGCTTTAAGCAATCTCGTTGGTGCTAGTGATAAGTCAAAAGCAGAGGATTTGAACAAATCCGAGGAAAGTCAGAGACTCAATCCGAAAACCCTGTACCTTAGAACCAGTCTTGCAGACCGATACTTTCGGTGATCTCTCTGAGGAAAAATCTTACTCTATGATTTATCTAAACTCTTTGTACAACACTTAATTAGTGAGCTAGATGAAAACAATTACTGTCAGATTACCTAAAGAACTGATTGAGTGTATAGACATTTGTTCTCTTAGAACTGGCAAAAATAGATCAGAAATTATAAGAGATGCTCTAACTTACTACATGAATACTAAAATCAAAAAACATAACTGAACTTTTCCTTGTCCTGCCTCTTTCGTTTACCTGAGAGCGGTCTTCGATTTTCCATTCACTGTTTTTTACCTATCCTCAAGCTCATTACGTACATCCCGTAGCTAATAGTCTTTATTTAAGTAGCTAAGGAGTTATTTTAAGGTGTGTCACGATGCTTGAGTTGCGGAAAGATAACCTTGGAGAAAACTTAGTTGGGATAGTGTATAGTGTTGAGGACCCTGCAGGCAGAGGTATAGCTGATTTTATTCGAAAGGTTGTTGTAAGTAATGAGGTTCAGATAGCTGGTAGCGTAACGTCTTGGTTTATCGAGGAACTTAATGCTCTACTAGTTGGTTTTGAAGAAGACGTTATTCACTTCGATTTTCTAGATGAAGTATTACCTAGAGTCAGTTTCTATGTTGTTTTGTCGCGTCACAAAGCTAGCTCAGCTGTTAAGTCGCTGACGGTACATCATACCGGGAACCCGACTAAATCAGCTGATATGGGTGGTAGACCAAAAGAACTCTCGATAGCTAATCCGGTCTTTTCTTACCTTACCTTAAGGAACTTAAGTATGCTAGCTACTGGCAAGCTCGAAGACTTCGAAGTTGTTTATGAAGTAACACATCACGGACCTACTAATCTACTGAAACCACTTACTTTCGTAGAGATAGGGTCTTCAGAAAATGAATGGTCTTATGAGGGAGCTCATGAGGTAGTCAGTGAGTCTATAGTGAACGCGTTAAGAGAGCTTAAGCTACTGACTGACTGTGTGCCTACAGTAGGTTTCGGGGGACCACACTATGCTGAAGGATTCACTAAGAGGGCTCTAAGATATAGAGAGTGTTATGGCCACATAATATCTAGATATGCGATTAAGGAGCTTCAAGAAAAAGAAGAACTCAAATATGTTGTTAGAGAAGCTGTTATTAAAAGCAAGCCTACCCCAATTAAGGCAGTCATAATGAGAAAGATAGGCTCTGAAGCTAGGTCTGCAGTAATTGAAGAGTTGAGATCTTTAAGTGTTCCTTACGAGGTCATTGATTGAAGTTCTTAATTTTTATAGTGTATCGTTTACTCTTGTAAGGGGGCCTCGATTGGAGAGAGCTGTAGTTAAGCTAACTGGGAAGTTATTCAACCCAGAAAACATTAGGGTCTTAATAGAGATCGCTGAGATAATAGTAGAGTTTAAGAAAAGAGGTCTTAAGCTAGCTGTCGTTGTTGGCGGAGGAGAGACAGCTAGGAAATACATAAGTATGGCTTCAGAAGCCGGTGTTTCTTTAGGTTGGCAAGATATTTTAGGGATAGGTGCTTCAAGACTTAACGCTATGCTATTTTCTGCTCTGCTCGGTGATCACGCGTACTATCCAATACCTACACGAATAGAGGAATTCATACACGCTTGGAATCTAGACAAGATAGCTGTTGGAGGCGGTCTGCAACCGGGTCAGTCTAACAACGCTGTAGCTGCTTCACTAGCTGAGTTACTTAACGCTGAACTACTCATCAACGCTACCACAGTTGACGGAGTTTACGACAGGGATCCTAGGAGGGATCCTAACGCGAAGATGCTTAAAGAACTAACTATAAGTGAATTAAAGAATGTTTTGTCGCAGTCTTACGCACCCGGGAAATACGAGTTGTTAGACCCTATAGCTCTCTCAATTATTGAGAGAGCGAAACTAAGAGTTGTTTTCATAAATGCTTTTAAGCCTTACATGCTTAGGTCTGTTTTATCAGGTGAGAAGATTTACGGGTCCTGGGTCATCCCATGAGTAGAGGAGAAAATTTAAAGGTAGTTATGGGTTTTCTGGACAAGAGCCTCCTCAGCTATGTCTTACCTCAACAATGTCTCAAGGCGTTTCTTGATAGAATACCTGAAGAGTTAAGAGAACTTCTTGGGTCACCAGTAACTTTAAACGAAGTATTTATTAGTGTTGAGTGTCTGCCTCTCACAGGCGTAGTAATTCATGGCAGAACACCGACTAGCGAGCAAGGAACTTACGTTGAAGTCTATAAGGGTTTCCTACCACCTCTTCCTTCCTTTACTCCTGCACAGTGTGTTGCTGATCTTGAGGGAGATATAATAGGTTGCAGGTATTTGCTTCAGAAAAAGTATGTAAATTCCTCTTGCGAAGAGCGAGATCTGCACAACCAAATTTCTAAGGATGAACTTAGTGAACACGTGATGAGATTACTTAAGTCGCTGAGTAGTACGGGCTTGTGGCTGTATATAGTTGACTGCAAAGAGAAACTAACTCTTGTTAAGGTCCACGATAAAATTACTTAGTCTTGCTTCCTTTATTACGGGAGTAGCTCATGTTGAGATAACTGGTATGGTGCCAAATCTAGCTATACGTACTTCTCTCTCGTTAAATGACGGTATGACTCTAACACCTATAGGTTTCTTCTTCACCTCGTAAGCTGCTAACGCGTCTTTTAATACAGACTCAACTATCTCTCTACTTCCCGGCAAAGCTACCATGTCGACTCCTACTAAGCAGTAGGCAGTTAAGAATGTGAGGTGGGACAATCTCAGAGAACCCTCTCTCACCAACTTCATGAGGTTATTATCTTCCCCTACTGGTAACATAACCTCATTAAAACCTATGGATTTAATCTCTCTACTTAATTCTCGAAGTAAGTCATTTAGTTTCTTTATTCCCCAGGCACTGCCGGTACTTGGGAAGTGGACTCCACTTAAATATTCTATTATCGGAACTACTGACTCGTCCATCCAAGGAGAGAGTGAAGCGTCTATTCCTAGATATGGTACCCCTATATTCTTAAACACAGAATCCAGTATTTTATCTAGTCTTTTAAGGCTCTCACTTATTTCGCTATAAGCTTTTTTAAGAGTTTCCTGTGTTTTAAGAGAGTTCATGAAGTCGTTTGCGTATCTTAACGCGACGGAAGCCCCATATCTTTTAGGAGTTGAAAGAGGATAGTAGGGGGTTTCCACGTACTCGCCTATCGTGAAGCCTAGCCTAGTAGCTACGTCAATACCTAACTCGTTAACTAAACTAACAAGGAGTTCTGAAGCTTTAGGTATTTCATCAGGGCTAGAAATTAGTAGTGTTGCGAACGCGTTACTACATTCTAGAATCTTTTTCAAGTATTCTTTGTTTGTGTCACTAACACTAGAATGATGAGCAGAAAACAAGTACTTACTACCACACAAGTACTTAACTAATTCCTTAGAGGTCTCATCAGGTAATGTAACCCTAACAGTCCATGGAGTAAAGCCTGTGCTTATTAAGGCTTTCTCACACAGCTTTAAGTCTTTCTCAAGCTCATTTAAGTCCCGGACCTCGTCATACGTTAAGGTTAAGGCACGTATTATCAACACACATCAACCTCACTCTTTTTATTCTGGTGCGGGGGGTGGGATTCGAACCCACGCAGGCCTACGCCAGCGGGTCTCCCGCTCTTCATTGCCGGAGGACTTGAGCCCGCCCCCTTTGACCTGGCTCGGGCACCCCCGCACCAATAGAGATTGAGAAACAAATTAAATAAACTTTACAACTAAAAGTCTTGCTTCTTTGAGGTGCGAGGAATAAGAGAGATTTTAAGTCTTATGTTCTCTGATTCCCTGTTTATTCTCGGGTTTACTCTCGGGGATCTGATGAGGGGTCAGCAAGTCTAGAGTGATGAGAAGTTCCTGACTGCCTCGGCACAGCAAATAAGAGATGTAAGCACTAATAAGTGCTGGGTTAGTAAACCCCAAAGGGAACTCACGCTCCTCATGACGTACAGAAGTTGGAGCACTTTCAGCACTTATTAGTTTTGGTTCTTGAGAATGCTTGGTTGTGAGTGGGTGTCTTGACATGTTTAAAGAGATCTTAGAGAAGACTGCTAAGAAGGTAATGCTTATGTTGAGTTTCTTCGTTTTTTATGTCTACGGGTTTTTATGGACGCTGAAACCTCGCAGGGTAGAGACTATGAGTGAGTTACTAGACTTCTTCTACTATAGGTTTCTTAGACTCAAGAAGGAACACGTTGAGGTTGTGAAACTTACTGAGCACGAGTTAGTGACTATAAGCAGAAATCCGTGCCCTATACTTAGACTCGCTTTATTTTTAGAGCTAGACACACGATACGTCTGTAAGCTTGTTTCAGAGCCTGTATGCAGGTACGTACTCAAGCGCTTGAATCCCAGTCTTGTTTTCGAGAGAAACTACGATTACATAAGACCTTATAAGGATGGGTGTATGGAGAGAATATACTTAAGGCCTTAGTACACATTAAAACATTTATTCGGTTTCTCGTAGTATCTAGGGGCGTGCCCACATGATCTCCTATGATGTGGTTATAGTGGGTTCCGGAATCGCTGGTGCGTCACTAGCTTATTTCCTTAGCAGAGACGGCTTCAAGACCTTAGTATTAGACGTTAAGCCTTTTGAGAGATTGGGTGATAAGCCTTGTGCTGACGCCATAGGTAAGCACCACTTCGATGAGTTAGGTCTTGAACCTCCTTCCGACGAATTCTTAGAAGGCTACGTGAAAGGTATTGACGTATACTCTCCTTCAGAGAAAATTAAGTATAGAGTTCTCGGTGAGGGTTATGAGGTCCATCGAGTAAGATACACTAAGTATTTGTTGAGTGAAGCTATTAAGAGAGGTGTGGAGTTCTGGGAAGGAACTCAGGGAGTAGAGCCTCTAGTCAAAGATAATTTCGTCGTTGGCGTTTCTGTATGGAGTAGGAATAGAGGAAGGCAAGAAGTTAGTTCTAAGGTCTTGGTAGACGCTTCAGGAATGGCTAGAGCTATAGTTAGAAAGCTTGATGATAGGTGGCCTGTAAGAGAAGATATAGACCAGAAAGACCTCAACATAGCTTACAGGGAAATTAGGAGGTTGAAGAATGAGGTAGAAGAACCTGAGATCCTCAGAATTTACGTTAGTAAGAGGGTAGCTCCGGGTGGTTATTGGTGGGTTTTCCCATACTCTAAAGAGAGAAACGTCGTTAACGTAGGTTTAGGTGTTCAGGGCGGCATGAATTACCCTAACCCTAAGGACCTACTAAGTCAATACATCATAAGCAGAGAAGAATATAAAAGTAGCGAGATTATTGAAGCTGGCGGTGCAGCCGTACCCACTAGAAGACCTGTAAAAACCCTTGTCTGGAACGGCATCGCAGTAACTGGAGACGCGGCTTACACCGTAAACCCAGTACACGGGGGTGGGAAAGGCTCTGCCATGCTAGCTTCCTGGTGTATCTCTAAGTCAGTAAGAAACGCACTAGAAGTAGGGGATACCTCAGCAAAGAATTTATGGGAAGCTAACATATGCTTTAATAAGAGATATGGGGCCAAACAAGCAGCTCTCGACATCTTCAGGCTCTTCCTCCAGAAATTAAGTGATGAAGATCTGGAATACGGAATGAGCAAGAAAATAATAAAAGAAGAAGACTTAAATGAAGTTTCTCTTAGAGGAGACCTAGAACTCAGCGTCGTCGAGAAAGCTATGAGGTTATTAGCTGGTTTATCAAGACCATCTCTCTTATTTAAACTCCGTAGAGTCGCTCAATACATGAATAACGTCAAGAAGCTATATATGAATTACCCTGAAAAACCCGAGGGTCTGACTGGGTGGTATGAGGAAGTCGAAAAACTATACTCTAAGTTTAAGGAAGAGATATAAGAAAACTATAGAATTTTTAAGTGAGTGAAGATTCTTTAAGCCATGGGTACATATCAATCCATCTATTAATGAAGTCTTTGTAAGTCTTTATGTATAATGGGTGTGAGGTCATCTTCTTGATCAAGTCTAGGTTCCTTCTATACTTCACTGCTTCACCTATGCTGTTAGCTCCCTTCATTTTAGCCCATTCTTCTAGAGTAAACATGTATTTCTTCTGCACGTAATCTCTATACACGTCGTTGAGTACGTTAAACGTGCAGAAGGGAACTACACGACCGTCAGGCATTAAGTAGTGCACATTGCATCTCATGACTCTCTCAACATCGTAATTATAGAGATCCATGAAATGCATCATGCCTAAGAAAGTGAATTTATAGTGCCACTCACCTAGAGACTCGTACGTGTGTTTAATTAGTACCTCGCTTATTAGTTTACGCAGAATCCCTTTAATCTCTGAAGGTACCTCACCCCACTTAATGTACTTCAGCAACGCCGAGATTATTAGTTTAGACCCGACTAAATATCTGCTTCCACCACTCTTTAGCTCCATAGACTTCTCTTTAAGATAATCTAGGAATCCCTGAACGTCTATCATCCTAGTGATCGGTACGTATTCGGGCTCTCCATCATTCATTCTTATGTATACGTAGGTCCCCACACCGCATTCTGGGTGATTAGCCATCTCAAACTTAAATTCACCGCTAAAGCCTTCAACGAATTCAGAGATAGGTACTGACGCTGGCACAGGGAACCAGTCACTAACTTTTATCTGGCCTTTCGTCTGCTCTTCTATTAGCTTGGCTACGTCGTATATCGTAACTCTTAATTCATCTCTCTCAGCTTTCTTTATCATCCCAGTTAAGGAGACTGGTTGCAGATTGACAGACCTAACTATGTCTTTGTTGAGTGCGGCAAACTTTACTATATCTCCTAACTCGTGTGTGTTAAGACCTTTAATCACTGTAGGAACTAATACTATGCTAGTCATTCCCGACTTCCTGAACGCGTCTAGAGCGAAGGGGACTTCCCAATGATTTTTAGGATTTGCTTGTGGTGAGACTCCGTCAAAACTCATGTATATCGTGTTGACTCCAGCTTCTCTAAGATCTCTGGAGAACCTGACCGCAGCTTCCTCACCCTCAAGCAAATACAGTTTCGCAAATCTAGTTATGTTGGTGTTTAGCTGAATATGCCTAACTCCCATCTCTCTCAACATCCTAACTATCTCGACTATGTCGTCTCTTAAGGTAGGTTCACCACCAGTTAACTGAACAGCTGGCGTAACACCCTGTTTAAGAAGTTGCTGTACCATGAACTTGATCTGCTCTATGGTAGGTTCATAAACAAACCCTGACTTTTCGGCGAAAAAGAAGCAGTACCAGCAGTCTAAGTCACACCTATTCGTTAAGACTAGATTGGCTAATGCTGTGTGATTCTTGTGAATAGGGCATAAACCACAACTGTAAGGACATGGAGCTGAGAAGCTTGTGTAGATGTGTCTAGGACCTCTACCCTCAACATACCACTTCTCTATTCTCCTAGCAAACTCAGAACTGCCTTGATATAGTTCCTCTATCTCGCCGTGTTCTGGGCAATCTTTCCTTATATATAATTTCCCGTCTCTTTCAAAAATGACTGCAGGTAATAACGCGTAGCAGTAAGGACATATAGACTGTGTTATCCTGAATAGTCTCTCGTTCTCGTTAAGCTTAGGTAGGGAACCCCCTACCTTAATCTCTCTATCAGCTATCCTGATAGTTCGTGTTGTACGGTCATAATATGATGGCGTTATCAGCTTTTCTTCTTTGAGGCTTTGGTCGTTACTCAACTTGCATTACCTCACTATACATTCATTCTGTTAATAAATAATGTTTCAGTTATCTTTTTAGCTTCTATTGATTCATTAACAGTGATTTGACGCTGTCCTAGAGCCAGCCTCTAAAATTATCCCAGCCACCACGTAACTCCTGTCCCTCTAAGTATATGAGTCCTGAAGGACCCTCGATTACCTCTCCTATGAGGACGTAATCACTTGGCATCTCTGAATCTGTAAAAATAGCTATAGAGTATTCTTCTCCAACGTAACGTAAGATTTTCACTAAGTCTACTGAGTACTGTCTTGAGATGTCTAATACTTCCTCACACACGCTCTCTTTATATAGCTTCATAGCTACGTTATTTATTCTTAAGATGCTTCTAAGCGATTCTAAGCCATCACTAATATCTGTGGATGCTCTTACTCTATCAAGAACTCTCAAAAACTTTAGGGGTGGTTCAGGTCTTTTCAGAGTTTTTATGAATTTCTCAAGAACGCTCTCATTTAATACCGACTCATAATGTGTTAGTGCCGGGATAGATGAAATGCCTAGACACTTCGTCAAATACACTTTATGTCCTGGTTTTAGCCCCTTATTACTTACCGGGGTCTCTGAAATACCGAGTACGGCAACGTCTAGCCAGCCATCCTCAGAGGTGTTGAGGTCACCACCTAAGAATAGTGTTCCAAGTGCTTGGCAGGAATCACGTAGCCCGAGAGCTACTTCTTTAACGTCTTCTAAGCTCATGTCTTTCTGGAGACCTATAGAGGCTGCGAGAGCTACAGGAGTTCCTCCCTTAGCTATCACGTCGGTAGCAGCACCTAACGCTACTCTGTATGCTAGATCGTCAAACCCCATCCAGCGATACTTGGATGCCTTGAACGACGTACCGTCTATCTTGAGGAAGAACCACTTGTCTAAGAATCTTAATGCTCCGGCATCGTCTAAGTAACCAAAAGGTATTTTAGAGTAGTACTCGCTGAGTAAATCAGTGATGAAGTTAATTAGCTTACGTTCACTAAATTCACTAACCCTCATTAACTACGCCCACGATAAAAGAAATTAGAGATTATAAGAGTTTTAAGAATATGTTATGTAAGGTGGCTAGTTGAGGTGCTTCAGAGGCTTGACAAGAATGTTAAAGGTTTCTTCCTACCCATCTTCTTAACTATTCTCACGTTTTCTTCTCTGATATTACCGCATACTACTCAAGTTGTGAGCTATGCTCAAGGAACCTCAAGCTACGATGTTTATGACTTTGTTTATGTGGACGTGGCGGCAATCACGTACGCGAGTAATGTTTCTGAAGGGTATTTCGAGGTACCAATTAACTATAGTGAACCGCACTATACTCAAGTTGCGCGTGTCTTTAAGGTGGGCGGGGATGTCGTTATTGATTCTTCAGGGAATAGCACGGTTTTCAAGACACCTATAAGTAACAATACGCGAGGCTACGTAGTGCTGAATATCACGTTAACTCGTGAGTCACGTAAGGAGTTAGGTATTGTGACGCAGGCCCTATATCTCGGTAACGTGTTACTCTATGACTACCCATACCCTCAAGAAATCGTAGAGAAGTACGTGCTGCAACCTAATAAGAAAGTAGTTGAGGTTGTTGTTCCTCTTTTCGAGGAGTGGATGCGTAGTAAGCTCTCCTCAAACATTAGCTTAGGTAAGGTATCTAAGACTTACCTAGCTGTCTGGGCAGCTAACTACATATACGGGGATTACCTCATAAAGTATAACGTGAGTTCCATACCTAGATCCTTAGATGAGGTCTTGGAAAGAAGAGAGGGTGATTGTGATGATAAGTCTAGGATCCTTCTTAGTTTGCTCTGGTATTACGGCATTCCAGCGAAGATACAGTACGGATATGTTTACCTGAGGTTTAATTATGTTGCAGACGTTTATGGTTCCCTCACCAGGTTTATTAATGCGGGACCTCACGCGTATGTGGTTATTTACGTACCTACAGTTGGGTGGGTTTCGGTAGATCTCCTCGCGTGGGCACGCTTATACAACCCAGTACTCATAACTGGTGAGTCGACGTATTCTAGCGTTACTAGCGAAGACCTGGAAGAAGCCAAGAAGTTCTACACTTCTTTTAAGTATCTAGAGTTGATAGAGATACATGAGTCTAGCAAACTGCCGGAAGACTTAATTAGGGATCTGCTAAATAATGATTTAGTGGGTAGGCTAGAGAGAATGTTTAGTGAGGGGTCTCAGGAAACTACTACTGTAGTAACTAACACCACATCAAGCACTACATACCCTGCCTCAACCCAACACACGAGCACCACTAACGAGGAAGTAACTAATACAGAAATAACCCCCAGCTCTTCTCTCGAGGTCTTCTCAGTAATTGTCTTAGCTTTCGGTATTACCGTAGCTATGCTAGCATTACTAATTATTCTTTTGAAGAGTAAGCATCGCTAATTTAAGAAGAGGGGTTATGAGTAGGTGATTAGCTTATGAATAGCGGGCTAATTCTCTGTGAGGTGTGTGAGGAAAAGCCCGCGGTGGGTAGATGTAGGATCTGTGGTAGGTACGTGTGTAAGGAACACCTGAACAAAGAAGGTGTTTGTGCCGCCTGCGTAGATCTTATGTGTAGGGTATGTGGCACCAGACTCTCAGTGACTTCATGTGTAGTGTGTGGTAGGCCTATCTGCAGAACTTGCTCAATAGAGTTAGAACCCGGGATTCGCGTATGTACTCAATGCGCCACCAATTCCTTGAGCCTTAAGAAATTAGGCGTGCTCGGTGATCGTGTTGGGTGAGGATATCTTTAAAGATTTGATATGTGGTGATTACTATTTTGTCTGCGTAGGTACTGAACTAAGAAGCGATGACGCTGCCGGCTTAAGACTGTGTGACTTCCTAGAATCTCGAGGTTTCCCTAAAGACAGAATCATCATGTGTGAGTTTGGATTAGAAAACTGCATGTCAGTTATTGAGGAATTCTCAGTGAAAAACGCTTTAGTTGTAGACGCCGCATTAATTACTGAACAGAAAGAAGCTCCCAACTACTTCATAGCAAGTCTAGACTCAATTGATGATACCGTGAGTCTAGTAACCACTCACTCCATACCTGTCAAATTTATTATAGAGTTACTGAGGAAAGAAGGATTATTTAAGGATGTGTGGGTTTTGGGTATAGTAGCGAAAAACCTTAGCTTAGGTGATGAAATTAGTAAAGAAGTGCAGGAAACAATAAACTACTTAGCAGATCTGATTACCAAGACCTTAAACACTTGCAGTACTAAATAAGACTTACTATCATTATTGAGAAAATTAAAGCTATAAGTGCGGGAATCAGTGAGTATTTAATCACTGTGGATACGCCCTGCTCTACCCTGAACCTACCGAAAGATGACTTAATGACGGTTATGGCTGTGAGGACTATCAAGTACTTAAAGATGAGGATTAAGGTCCCTAAGATCAAGTCACCACTAAACGGGTGCTGACCTCCTAAAAATACTAGAGTAATTACTAATGAGAGGACGTAAAGGTCTGCGTCATGAAGGAAATTAAAGAGTGCTAAGAGAGGACCGCTAAACTCTGTCCCTACTCCAGCTATTAATTCCTGCTCCGCCTCCGGTATATTGAACGGCGAGAACATTAGCTTAGATTGGATGGAGATTAAGGCAGCAATAGTTGCTAAAAGCATGGGGATAGCTGTTAGCGGGTTCACCCATAATCCCCACACATTCTCGACTGTCGTACTAACAGAAAACACAGGTTCTTTCCCGCTGACGCGGCTTGCTAAGTATACGGGAACTATAGTCGCGGTAAAGAATGCTGGTTCCGCGAAAGCTAAGATTGACGAGAATCTTGAGACCCCCTTTATCGTGAACGGGTTTGTCAGCGAGGTAAACATGAGTAGCTCAGAGACAGCTACCCAAACACCGAGGAAGTATATGAGGAGTATCACGTCAAAGTTGAAGGTTATTCTTATCGGTGTTATGGGCAGTAAGAATAGTGAGGTAGTTAAAGCACCGATTCCTAAGCAACCGAAGATTCTGGCAAGCTTAACGCTGCCGTACCTATAGTTAGGTTCTGTCTTTACTATGAATAATTTGAGGAAGTCTGCGAAGGGCTGTAGTATGCCGAGAGGTCCTACATAGGAGGGCCCCATTCTTCTCTGGGTTCTAGCGAGCAATTTCCTTACCCACCACTCACTAAACATCGAGGCGATCCAGAGCGTTAAGAGACCTGGGAAAATCAGTGTGCTGAATATTGTTAATGAGATTAGTGTTAGTGTATCCACCTTAAATCACCTCATAAAGTATGTGAGGGCTATTAAGGCAAGCAAGCCTACGAACGTTATCATGTACACACCCCAATCATTTAATACACCGTTATGCATTTGGTCTCTTAAGAACGTGTATACTCTGCGGCCCGCACCCCTCACAATACCCCAGAAGAGGCTACGTACTGAGATATCCACAGATCTTACTACGTTCGCGGGTTCCCCACCTATGTATGGTTCCGAGTACTCTGAGCTAGTCTTTCCTGCTCTCCTAGATAGCAAGACATAGACTAGGTACATCGTGAACGCCGAGAATAGCAAGACACTACTTAGGAACAGGGTAGCTGTCCAAGGATCTAGATTAAGTAGGGTCATCTAGGCTCACCTACCCCAAAAAACTAAGTATCCTTGTAGCCAGTAATTGAGTACCCCGTCTCTTGAGGTTGTTGCTGCTATAATTCTGCGTAGCCAGTCACTGATCACCGGCGATAACAATCCTGACATCAAGCACGCCACACTTAATACTGAGAGTACTGCTAGGGGTAGTACGCCGGCCTTCACGAATTCTCTCTTAGGTACCGTGAAGAGAGCTGCGTAAAGTAGTCTGACGTATCCTAGAAGCGATACAGCTGAGATTACGTTGATGATTACTGAGATATAAGGAGTTCCTGTCTCAAGGTAAGAAGCGTAAAGCAGATACTTACTGAAGAATCCCCCGAGTGGCGGGATACCCAGTAGTTGGAGGACACCTATTATTAGTGCGGCACCTAACACAGGATTTCTCCTAGCTACCCCACCCAACTCATCGAGTTTTCTAGTTCCTCCAGCCATGTATATTATCACGCCTGATGCTAGGAAGAGTAGAGACTTACCTATACTATGATTTACTAAGTGGTAGAAGGCTCCGGTAAGACCGTCTACGAAGGCTTGCGAGCCAGGCACAGATAAAACCGAGGAACCTATAGAGAGACCTACTAAGACTAAACCTATGTGACTTATTGTTGAGTATGCGAGCAGCCTCTTGATATCATCTTGCACAGCCATCATTAAAGCTCCTATCAGTCCTGAAGCAAGCCCTAAAACCAAGGTTATTAAGAGTATCAGGTCTCTCAAGTCTCTCAATATAGAGAACGGATTAAATATTGTGTATAAGAATCTGAAAATAGCGTACACGCCAATATTTACTACAAGACCTGATAACGCTGCTGAGACAGGGGTAGGTGCTTCAGGGTGCGCGTCAGGAAGCCAGAAGTGGTTAGGGAATACTGCCGACTTGAAAGTGAATGTCCACAACGATAACGCCAGAGCTACTGCTGTGGCCGCGTATATGTGGCCGTAGTAAGAACCCGAAACTAAGTCGTAAGTCCAGAATAAAGTTACCTTATTTGTTAAGTCAGCCATGTTGAGTGTCCCGAAAGACGCGTAAATAAAAACTAACCCTATGAAGTAGAGAGTTGTGGCTACAGCTCCAAACAACCCATACTTTATGGCTGCTTCAATAGCTTCCGGCTTACTCCTGTAGAAACCTACTAGAGCGTAAGCACTGATAGACATTACTTCTAGCATAACGAATAGGTTGAACGCGTCGCCCGTGTAGATGCAGCCGAGCATCCCTACCTCAAGACCTAAGAGTAGAGTGTAGTAGTATGGCGCGTCTTTCAAATCCCTAATATACCAGACACTATAAAGCGTTATGAGAAACATTACTGAGGCAGTGAGTAAAGCTATGAGAGAGTTTACTTCATCAACTTCATACGATATGCCTATCGGGGGCCACCAACCACCGAAGGGGTAGGCTTTAACCCCCTCTCTAACGACTACGCCGAAGTTGTATGTGGTGACGACTAATGCGTAAAGTGAGGCAGTAAATGCATACGCATGGAAAAACTTAATATTCTTTATTACTATTCCTAGTAACGGCAACACGAAAGCAAGACCTATGAGTGAGGGAACTAACACGCCTATACTAAGGTAGTACATCCACTACATCACCTCAGTCAAAAATTCTTTTAGCGAACCTCTCAAAAACTTCTGAGACACTCTTTCTCGCCTCCGCAGGCTCTGTCGTGATGGCGTTTATCCAGTGGACGTAGAAAGCTTTTTCTTCCGGGAACACATCAACTACTACGGTACCTGGGGTGTTAGTTATTGAGTTAGCTATGGTTAACATAGCGTAATCGCTCGTGACATCATACGGGATCTTAACTATGCCTGGGTTTATGGGCATTCTAGGATGTAGTATTCTCTTCATCACATCTAAGTGTGCTTTAACCTCATCTATGAAGAAGTACCTCACCGAGTAAGCAAGGAGCCAGCCAAGTCTCTTTATCTGGGCTAATTTGTTAGGGTTACTTATGACTAGATTAGCAGTTATTAGAGAAGTTACTAAAGCTACTATAGTTCCCGTAATTAAGTCGTATATTGATGTAGACCCTGAGAACACTACGTAAACTGTGAAAACCAGGAAGAAAACACCTAAAACCTTACCTATGAACCTCACTTGAGTCACCCTCTCAACTTAGCTACTCTCCTAACGTCTGTCGTCCCATAGAGCCTGTAGACTTGTAGCGTGAGAAAGACTAAGAATAGCGTGACGGCAAGACCTATAACTATAGCAGTTAAGACTAGTGCTTGAGGTAGTGGGTCTACGGCCTGATTAACGAATTGTCTGAGGTCCTCACTTGACGGCTCAACCTTAGTTATGACTGGAGGTATCGGTGGTTGCTCTGGTGATGGCCACTCTCTATAACCTACAACTATAGCTAGGACGTTGGCAGTATCCGAAAATATTGTTAGTGCGATTATCTTCTTTATTAGACTAGGTCTTGCGAAGATGCCGTATAGTGATATGCCTACATTAAAGAAGAGACTAAATAGGAAAATATTGAATAAGAAAGTGTTTAATTCATTCATGAGACTCACCACTAATAAAACTCTTAGCTATCTCTTCAGGTATTGAGAGTAGTATGAAGACTAAGGTAAAACCGCCTGCTACAGCTAAGTACTCGAAAACGTTGAAAAAGAATAGTGAGCCGCTTATTAACGTGTTTGAGACTTGAGCAGGTAGTCCTATAGGTGCGCTAGACTTAGGTTGATTCTGGAATACGTAAGCATTAAGACCTGTTAGTAGTCCTGCTAAGACAGCCACTAAAGCAGTCAAGTATATTCCTAAGAGACCTGCAGTCCTCAATATGAGCATAGGCTTCTCAGAAACACCCTTACTAAGTAAGAAGTAGACTGAGAAAATCACTAAGACTAAGAGGGGAGCTACTGCAGCGGCAGAACCTCCTTGAAAGCCACCGCCGGGTGTTAAGTGCCCGTGAAGCGCTATAGAAGCGCTTACCGCGATTATTAGCGGCGTTAGTAGTCTAGTCGCGGTCTTGCATATCAGGCTTAGCCCACCCTTATCTTTATCCCCTCCATTATTTAAGACACTCTTAAGAGATACTCCCCTCATTAAGGCTAGTGCACCCACTATAGCTAGGAAGAAAACTGCGGTCTCAAATAATGTGTCAAGACCTCTGTAATCCCAAACTATAGCTGTTACTGCTTCAGGACTCATGACCGTGAACATAGGATACCACGGATTCAGTGTCGTGTACAGATACCAAGAAGCCAGCAACCTAACACCAGGTAGTGGGAGCGGGTAGTAGCCTAGAGCCCCGTTCGTGAATGCTAGGGATAATGTAAGAACTAACACTATTAAGCTACCTAATACTAAGAGTCTCTTAACTCTCACTTGCTACCACCTCTACCCTCCTTCAGATCACTTTCTGTTCTCTCAGTCTTTTTTATTAGGAAAAGAATTACTGCAGGGTATAAACCTACAGCTACAGGTATGTAGACTAGCGCTATGTCGGGCGCCATAAGCAGGTAGAACAGTATAGTGTATACAGTACTCTGTAAAGCAGAGAAAATCACAGCTTTAACTAAATCGTTCTCTAACACAGCTAAGTACGTCGCGATAAGTGATATGATTCCTGCTACCGCCATAAATAAGTAGGTTAATGTGTTCAACTCTATCATTTCTTCTCACCTCTCTCTAGCTTTTCCTTCAGTGCGTCGTGAACTAATGGGTAGGGAACCGCTACTCTAGATCTGTAAGAGGCTCTAGCTAACGCGTGAGAACCTACAGGGCCTAAAAGCAGTATTAGTAAAGCAGTAACCACGGCTCCTCCAGCAACGAACCACCTATACGTGCCTAGCTCAACATATCCGGCAGCAAATAAAGCGGCCCCTATTAGCGGGACGAAAGCGCCCCATATAGTTCCTACAGTGGCTGCGTGTAGTCTTACGAAGAAATTAGGGAATCTTAGCAGTCCTATAGACCCTATTAAGTCTGCTACCGCCCCCAACACAATCATTAAGGTTCCTACAAGCATTAATATTTCGTTAATTAGTTCCTCAACCATAGCTACTCACCTATTTCTCTAGACTCAAGATACTTAGCTACGTATATGTCTAGAGCAAATACCCATAAAGATAAAACTATAGCTACAGCTATCAAGATAGGAGAACGGAATAATATGCTCAAAATAGTTATGAAGGCTGCTAAATCATAACTCATAGAGTCTATAGCTAACACACTGTCAGGTATTGTAGGCCCCCTAACAGCTCTCACAGAATATAGCGTGAACGCTGTTAAGTAGATAGGTAGCACCCAGAAAATTACTGACAAGTAGGCTTCTGCGCTCATCTCTCATCGCCTGCCCCAGTAATAGTCGATAAAGAAAGCGTGCTAGAGTCTATGGGGATCGAAGACGCGAGTCTGTAGTCGTTAGTGACTAGGTACGCGCTCGTAGGACAGACAGTAACGCACCTATAACAGAAAACACACTTAAAGTAATTGATTACTGGGTATATCCTCCTAGCATTAGTCTTAGGCACTACATACTCGTCCGGGATTTTAACCATAGTTATAGCGTTTGCAGGACACTCTACCGCGCAGAGAGAACACCCAATACATTTCTTTAGATCCGCGTATTGCCTCCCCCTAAAATCTGGTTCTATAACTGTTTGTTCCTTAGGGTACTGTATAGTTACTGGTTTAGTAAAAATCCCCTTAATAATCTCTTTAATTAAAGCCGGCTTCACTTCCTAACACCTCCTAAAGCTTTCAGAGGGACTTGATACCTGGTTCCCTCCTTTAAATTAGTGATTATGGCTCTCTCCATACAGGATATGCATGGATCAAAACTCCCTAAGATAACTGGTACGTCAGCTATCATTTGATCAACGTACGCGAAAGCAGAGTTAACTATGTTGTTTAGTGACGGGGTTCTTATCTTGACTCTATACGGTTTGTCGCTACCGGAGCTGCTGACATAGTAGGTTAACTCACCTCTAGGAGCCTCAACGGTCGCGTAAGACTCATCTACAGGGAATCTTCTCGGCAGCTTTTTCTCGTCAGGTACTGGATTGCCTTGAGGTAGGTGTGTCAAGATATGCTTCACCATATTTATGGACTCGTAGAGTTCCCCGAACCTCACCATAGCTCTCGCGTAGCTGTCACCGTAATCCTCCGTAATTACATTGAAAGGTATCTCGCCGTAAGCGTCGTACTTATCCTGTGCTCTTACGTCAGTCTTAACGCCAGAACCTCTAGCTACGGGTCCTACTAGGGAATGTGCTAATACCTCCGCGTGTTTTATTCTACCAGCGTCTCTTAACCTCCTGTTTATAGTTATGTCTTCTTGAAAAGCCTTATGATAGTACTTTACTCTCTCTTCAACTCTCTTAACCATGTCTAGTATCCTAGAAATCTTTGTTTCGTCTACGTCTCTCCTAACACCACCGACCATCATATAATCAGCTAATACTCTCTGACCAGTAAGTATTTCTTTAGCTTTCATGACATACTCTCTATCCTTCATTAAGTACATGAATAGTGTTTCGTACCCGGCAAGCTCCGCAGTCACAGCTAATATGAGCATGTGGCTATGCATCCTCTCTAACTCCATCGCGAGAACTCTTAGATACTTGGCTCTAGGTGGTGGATCTATGCCGAGCATGTACTCAAGCGCTCTAACATAACAGTTAGCGTGGACTGCGTTACATATACCGCAGACACGCCCGACTATGAATATGTCCCTATAGAAAGAATTTTTCTCAGCTAACTTCTCTACACCTCTATGATTATAGCCCGTTATTACGTCAACTTTAATTACTCTCTCACCGTCTGCGTAAAGCTTTAGTAGCAGGGGTTCATGGAGCGCGGGATGTTGAGGACCTACCGGTATCTCAACAGTTATAGGTATTTCGATCATGTGCGTTGCTTCAACCATCTTAAACACCTGAGTCTTTTCTTAGTGGGTATATGCCTTTAGATGATATGTCTTCCGAGACAAAGAAAGATCTCCTTAAGTGATTATTTCCATTAAATAATACCCCTAAAAGATCGTAAGTCTCTAGCTCGCCTGCTAGAGCGCCCGGAATCAAATCAGTAACTGATGGTATGACAGGGTTTTCTCTAGGTAGGTAAGTTCTGAGTACTAAGTAGGCGTTATGCTTAAACACATTAATGAAGTAGTCAACACGTATAAGGTTCTTCTCAGGGAGATCCGTGCCTTCGATTGTGGCAAGATAGAAAGCTTCCTTACCTAGAACCTCAGTCAGCTTAGTGAACACCTCTCTGAGCTTGCCTGCCTCTATCTCGATAACTAGCCTGTTAGGCTTCATGATGTAAGACTTAACAGCGTATTCTCTGAGGAGATCAACTAGGTTTAGGCTCACTTTCACCACCATCTAGCTTCTTAAGTAACTTAATGATGCCATCAAGTATGGCTTCTGGTCTAGGAGGGCATCCAGGCACGTACACGTCAACCTTAACTACCTTATCTGCTCCGCCCACGACAGGGTAAGAACCGTGAAAAACCCCGCCACTAAGAGCACAAGCACCCACAGCAACAACAAACTTAGGCTCAGGCATTTGCTCATAGAGCCTCTTAAGTCTTTCAGCGGCCTTCTTCGTCACAGCTCCCGTAACAACTAGCACGTCACCATGCCTAACGGAAGGAGCAAGCCTAACTCCAAACCTTTCTGGATCATAGTGTGGTGTTATAGAAGCGAGGACCTCAATATCGCAGCCGTTGCACGCGCCAGTATTAAAGTGGACTAGCCAAGGTGAGTATCTGATTATCTTCACTTTCTCCATTTACTCAACACCTTCCTTAATCCCAGACTCATAAGTATGGGTCAGCTTAAAAATATTTGAGAACCCTCATAGCCTATTTCTGAGTCGATAAGACAGAAACTACTTGACCGAGAGGTACCCCGCCATCGTTTAAAGGCACTTTATCAGGCATTAATAGAGGTATCCTGAAATCTTCTAAGGAGTCTTTAATTCCTCCAACTAGGAAATCATTCACTGCAGCACCGCCGCCCAAGACTATGTAGGCAGGCTTGAGATACCCACTATCTATTAACTTAGCTACTACTCTCCCTAAAGCAAGTCCTAGCCCGTATTGAGCAGTACGCCCTATACAAGCTTTCATGTATGCCTTCATACCTAAGTCCATATTAATTAAGGCCTCAACAGCTCCTCTCAAAAACGCCGTTAAGTCTACTGAGTATATTCCGTCAGAAAAAGAGATCTTAAATTCCTCAACTAGGTCATTAATGACTTCACCATTGCGTGAGGAAGCTTCTAATGTTATGGCTGGCTCACCCTCATATGTTCTCGTGTAGCACACACCTAGTAGTGCAGAGATTGCGTCTAGGAATCTTCCAGTAGATGAAGACTTGACATAACTGCCGCGCTTGACTAGAGTGTACAGCATGTCTACCTCTTCAAGACTTTTAAGTCCTTTCTTAAAACCCAGCTTAAGAGCTAATTCCTTAACTTCCTCGGGGCTCATAATTGTTAGGAGACTTGATACTAAGTATCTAGCAGGTCTGTAAGTAGATTCGTCACCCACAAATGGCAGGTAAGAAAGAGAACCTGCCCTCACGTAGCTTAAATCCTCGCGTATAACCAAGACCTCACCACCCCATATAGCCCCATCATCGCCGTAGCCAACCCCGTCCGCCACTATGGCTATAGTAGGTTTTCCAAGTACTTTTTGGTCAGCCATAGTGGCTAGGGCGTGAGCGTAATGGTGTTGCACCTCAAGTAATTCAAGTCCGTTATCCAGTGCGTAGAATCTTCCTAAACGACTTGAGTTATAGTGTGGGTGTTTATCTATGACTACAACAGATTTACTAGTGTCTACTCTGTAGTTATTCATGAGAAATTTTAAGTATTTTGAGAGGTCTTCTAGTGTGTCAAGATCGTCTACGTCGCCTATGTACTGAGTTAGTACAACTTTGTCTTCGAAGCCTATAGCGCCAGCAGACTGCAACTCAGCCCCGAACGCTATCACATTCTTAGGTAGTTTACGTCCTATCCTGATCCAGGTAGGGGCATACCCCCTACTCCTCCTGAGCAGTACTGGCTTCCCGTTAGTAAATCGTAGTACCGAGTCATCCGCTCTATTAACTATTTCTCTATCATGCGTTAGCACGTAGTCAACTACCTTGTTAAGTTTGCCGTAAACGCATTCCTCATTAATACACATAGGTTGTCCTTTAGGGTTACCGCTAGTCATTATGAGAAACTTGTCACTCGTGTCAAGTAAGAGCAGATAATGTAGTGCTGTGTAAGGCGTGAAAACACCCTCAACATCTGTGTTTGGTGAGACATACTTAGAAACACGTGAGTCTTCTTTCTTAGGAAGCAGAACTATCGGTCTCTCAGGCGATTCTAGTATTTCTCTAGCTTTCTCATTAATTACTACAATGCTTTTCAAGACTTGCACGTTGAGACCCATAATAGCGAAAGGCTTGGTAGGCCTCTCTTTTCTTTTCCTTAGCTTGAGGACTACGTCATCGTCTGTAGCTAAGGACGCTATATGGTACCCCCCAATTCCCTTAACAGCTATTATAGCGCCCTCCTCGATAAGCTTAGAAGCTTCTTTAATCGGGTCTTTAGTCTCGATTAAGACTCCCGCGTTATCTGTTAGCCAGAGTTTAGGCCCGTCTGAAGGGCAACTTATGCCTTGAGCATGATACCTCCTCAGATTCTCGACATCTCTGTACTCCCTGGAGCACTCATCACACAAGCTATACTTACTCATAGAAGTGTTTTCTCTGTCGTACGGGACTCTATACATCATCGTGAATCTAGGTCCACACCAAGCACACGAATTAAACGCGTACCTATATCTCCTGTCCTGAGGATCTAGAACTTCTTTTAAGCACTCGTCACATATCGCGAAGTCTGGAGGTATCATAGACCTCTTTATAGCTCTAATATCACTACTCAGTATCTTGAAGTCTCTGAAGCCTCCTTCACCGCTTAAGACTTCAATCTCTATACCCTCAACACGTGATGTAGGAGGCTTCTCACTCATCAACTTCTTAATGAAGCTCGCGAGGGTCTCGTAATCTCCTTCAACAACAACCTCTACTTCTGACCCACCGATATTCCTTAAATAACCCTTAACGCCTAGTCTTAGTCCTAGCCTGTGAAGAAAGGGCCTGAACCCAACTCCTTGAACAACGCCCTCAATTACTAGCCTTACTACCGGCATTTCTCTCCAATACAGCAACTCTACACAATTAATTAGTTAGGTTGTTTTTATAGTGTTTTAATTCTTTATTATCCTTATAACAAGCTTATTACGGCTATTACCCCCTCCATAGCTAGCACTACTATAACAGAAGCTATAAGCACTCCTATCACTATAGCTAGAGAAGCTCTTAGCTTGCTTAAACCAAATACGTGAGCAATCAGTGAGGCAGTCCAGGCCCCCGTCATGGGCAGAGGTATCGCTACGAATACCGTCAGACCCAGATAACCCCACTTACTCAAGTACTTAGTTCCTTTTTTCCTAGCCCTACCTACCAGGCGGGAGTATAGATCAGCAACCACTTTCATTAACCTATTACTAGAATTCAGTATTACTTTCTCTAAAAACTGGAATATTTCCAGAGCTATGAAGGGGATTAAAGAGTTACTTAAGACAGCTAGCGCCACAAGTAACCACTTAGTGTTTTCGTTTTGTGCGGCAACATAAGCTAACGGTATGGCACCCCTAACCTCTAGTATGGGTGTTAGAGCGCTTAAAACAACCGAGAAAACGCTGACGATGAAGGAATTCATAACGCATCACACCTTCTAGGTTATTGGCTTAACGAAGGCTTTATAAGTTTTAGGGCAACACAACTATTCTGAAGAGCGGTTTCTCGCAATGATTTATAAAATGTTTTAGGTAATATATTGGCGGGTTCCGTGAGTAAGGTTAGGTTCCCGTATCTAGGTGAGGAGGTTTCACACGAGCATCCGCACTCAGTGATACCTGCTAAGGTCTACTCCAATAATGTCTTGAGTAGCAGGTTTCGAATAATTAGAGTCGAGCCTATACGTAACTTAATGGTTCCTAAACCACCACAGTTCTTTATGGTTTGGGTGCCGGGAGTTGACGAAATACCTTTGAGTGTAGCTGATTACGACGGGAGAACAATATCGTTTATTTACGAAGTTAAGGGTGCTGGCACTAACGCTTTGTCTAGGCTGGGTCCAGGATCATACTTAGGTCTTAAGGGTCCTTTAGGCAAGCCTCTTAAGGTAGTTGAGGGTTCGTCAACGCTGCTAGTTGTTGGAGGTTCTGGAGTCGCGCCAACACCCTACATAACCAAGTACTTGAGTTCTAGCGGGTGTAGTTTTGAGGTTGTCTGGGGGGTTAAGAAGAGAAGTGAACTCTTTAATTTAGGTTCCCTAATGAGTGGTGTAGTGTATATACACGTGGCTACCGAAGACTGTAGTGTTGGTTATTGTGGTCTGGCTTCGGAGCTAGCTAGAGAGTTAATAAGTAAGTATAAGTACGACTTAGTAGTAGGTGTCGGACCTAAGGGGATGCTTAAGTCTCTATGTGAGGTTACTTCCGGACTCGACACTTACGTGGTTCTAGAAACTATGGTTAAGTGTGGTGTCGGGCTTTGTGGTTCCTGCGTTCTGCCCGGCACTGAAAAATTGCTGTGTGTTGACGGACCGATGTTTGAGTGTGGGGAGGTGATGGGGTATCTTAGGTCGTGATGTAGACTTAAGCACTACCTTAGCTGGGGTTAGGCTTAGACATGTCCTGATGAACGCTAGTGGAATTTTAGGAGCTACTCCGGAACACATCGTTAGGTTAGCTAGCTACGGTCTAGCAGCCGTAGTAACTAAGACATTTACTGAGAAGCCGAGAGAAGGGTATAGTCCGCCCATAATACTTAAGCTGAGGAATTGCGGATACATAAACGCTGTGGGTCTAGCTAATCCGGGTGCAGAACTACTGCCTCAAGTAGTGAGGAAAGGTAAGGAGTTAGGGCTAGTAACGATAGTCAGTGTTGGTGGCTCAAGCATAGACGAGTTTGTTAAAGTCTCTACAGTAGCTATTGATTCAGGTGCTGACATGCTTGAGTTAAATCTTGGGTGCCCTCACACGAAGGGTTACGGACTCGATATTGGGAGCGACCCGTTAAACGTCTATGAAGTAGTTAAAGCTGTAAGCTCCTTAAGTAGTGTCCCGGTGGTAGCTAAGCTAGGTCTGAGCGACAACTACATTAAGTCTTCTGGTAAAGCACTTGAAGGAGGTGCTAGAGCATTAACACTGATTAACACTGTTAAGGCAATGATCATAGACGTGTACTCAGCAAAACCAGTACTCAGTAACGTCTTCGGAGGAATGTCGGGGCCCCCGATTCACCCGATAGCAGTTAAGGTGATCTATGATGTCTACGAAGAATATGAACCAGAAATAGTAGGGGTTGGTGGGGTAGTAGACTGGGTGTCAGCAGCAGAACTAATACTAGCTGGTGCTAAGGCGCTTCAGGTAGGCTCGGCGCTCTCAACGAAACCTAAAGAAACAATAGACTCGATACTGGAAGGACTGGAAATATGGGTTAAAGAACTAGGCCTCACAAGAATCATAGATTTAGTAGGGTTAGCACACAAGAAATGACATTTATATAGAAACAATTGTAGTGAGGAGGGATAAGGGATAGTTGGTCAGGGATCCGACCCGGGGCTAAACCCTGCAAAGGCTGGAAATGCAGCCCTAAATCTTCACCTTTTAGGGCGGGGAGGAGGTTATATTTCCCTTAATTTGATTTCTATATGTTGGGGGCCGTAGTTTAGCTTGGTAGAATGCGGGGTTCGGGTCCCCGTGGTCCGGGGTTCAAATCCCCGCGGCCCCACCAAATAATATGGATACGAGAACTCACCTATTCTAGTTAGTGCCTTAACAACTGCAGAGCGGAGGTTCTATTATTTGCATACTATCATCGGTGATCTGACTCTCTATCCTAAATGGGTGAGAGCTTCCTTAGGGTAGTTCATTGATTAGAGCCTCAAAAGTAAGGGCTTCAGTTATGAAGTTATTCGTGGAATGCTGAGGTTCATGCTTTAGTTAATGAGCTGGGTCGTGACCGAGCAACGCTTAGTGTTTTATGTATCTTATTTTGAGGAAGTGTGTTGCACACGATATGCATGGGTCGTAGTTTCTGATTGTTTGTTCTGCTAGCCACTGCGCGTCTGCTAGGTTTAGTGTTGCTAGTTTGTTGCCTAATGCTAGGAGGTCTTGCTCTATGCTTGCTAGGTTCTGTGATGTCGGCGGTATTATGTTTGCGTTGATCACGTAGCCTCTCTCGTTTATCTCGTATTTGTGGTATAGCATGCCTCTAGGAGCTTCAGTTATTGCTGCTCCCACACCCCTCCTCACAGCTCCCTCTACGTATGGTTGGTGTGGCTCCCTATAACTACTGATGAGTTCTTCTAGCTCTAAGACCGCATGATATACTTCAGCAACTCTAGCTATTATTGACTGGAAGCTGTTGTGTAGGGTCGCTCCGTAACCGTGAGACTCTATAACGCCTCTAACCTCAGGATCTAGTAGGTCATAATTGTTGTTGTATCTTGCGAGAGGACCCACTACATAGTAGCTCCTACCCTTAAGTCTATACCTGAGTGACGTCGAGTATTTTGTTTGCTCTACTATGAGGTTCTCCTCGAACTCTTCCTCAGACATGTTGAGACCCTTACTAGAGACTACCCTACCCTTAAGTATCGGGTACTCTTTCTCACCCCTAAGCGACACGAACTCCACATCTCTCTTTAAGTCGGGTATAGGTAACTTAAGCACCCACTCCAGCAACTCCCTAGCCCACACCTTCACGTAACTCAACTCCCTAAGCAGCGGAAGCAACTCCTCTCTCTTAATTACTCTGTAGAAACCACCGACCCTGCAAGAGACTGGGTGTACTGAGCGACCGCCAACAACCTTAATTACTTGATTGCCCCACCACTTCAGCTTCATGCCTTTCTTAACTACCTCCGGATAATCCCTAGCCATACTCAAGACAGACTCGTATCCTAGGAAGTCTGGCGCGTGCAGCATCAAGACGTGAAGTACGTGGCTCTCTATCCACTCACCAAGATATACTATCCTCCTAAGCTTCTCAACCTCTTCAGGAACCTCAACACCCAGTATCTTCTCCAGCGCTCTACTAGAACTCATTATGTACGCTATAGGGCATATACCGCAAATCCTAGCAGTTATGTCGGGTACCTCATAATACTTCCTCCCCCTCAAGAACGCCTCAAAGAATCTCGGGGCCTCGAAAATACCTACCTCAACTCTAGTTACTCTACCGTCTTCTAACTCGACGAAGAGATTACCCTCACCCTCAACTCTAGCTAGGTAGTCTACCTTAATAACCCTACTCATACTCCTCAATCACCTTCCTGAACTCTTTAGACCAATTAGTGAATTGCTTGAAAAGAAGCTGTATCTCTTTAGGCTTAATATTCAGTTCCTTAAAGCGTGCGTTCAGAGCTTCCGGCTTAGGATCTATCATGGGGCCGTAACACCCGTAGCAGCCCCTACCGTACGAGGGGCATAAAGCACCGCAACCACCCATAGTTACCGGGCCTAAACACGGGACCCCCTTAGCAACCAAGACGCAAACATTTCCTCTCCTCTTACACTCCACACAGACAGAGTCGGCAGGCAACGTAGGTTTCTTACCCTTAAGTAACTGCAGGATAAAGGATAGTAGCTGTTCCTTACTGACGGGGCAACCACGTATCTCGTAGTCAACCTTAACATATTTTGATGGCGGCTCCGCATACTTAAGTACTTCTATCCATTCAGGTCTTGGGTACACGTACTGCTTGTACTCTTCTGTGTCAGCCCAGTTACGGAGAGCTTGTATGCCGCCGGAGGTAGCGCACGCGCCTATGGCTACCACGACCCTAGACTCCTCCCTAACCTTCTTAACGACCTCGACTTCGTGCGGTGTTGAGATAGAGCCTTCCACGAAAGCCACGTCGTAAGGACCTGAACCAACGTATCTCCTAGCCTCATAGAACAAAGCAAACTCTATGAAATCACTTAATTGTAGTAACTCATCTTCTAGGTTAAGGAACTGTAGCTGGCAACCATCACAACTAGAGAACTTGTAGACCGCTATCCTCAGTTTCCTCATATCTGATCAACCCAGAAGTACCTACTTATGAACCAGAGAGGGAAGACGGGACCGTGCTTACAGACGAAGTAGGGACCCATCTGGCAGTGACCGCACAAACCAACACCGCATTTCATCCTCCTCTCAAGAGACAAGTAGATCTTGTTAGTCTTGAAGCCCCTCTTAATTAATTCTCGAACAGCGAACCTCATCATTATTTCAGGACCGCATATGAACACGTAAGTCTCGTTAGGATCTACGTCTACGTGTTTTATTAGGTTAGTCACAACGCCCACACTACCTCTCCAACTCTCGCTAGGCTTATCCACAGTCACGTAGAGTTCTGTGTTAGGTATTGATTCATAGTCACAGTATTCGTAACTGAATATGAGGTCTTCTGGGGTTCTAGCACCGTAGAGAATTATTAGCTTGCCGTACGCACCCCTATTCCTAGCGATCTCTCTTATTACTGGCCTTAAAGGAGGCAAGCCTATCCCGCCAGCCACCAACACCACGTTTCTACCTACTACAGAGCTCATGGGCCACCCAACACCGTAAGGACCTCTGAAACCAATCACGTCGCCTTCCCTAAGTAACTCGAAAGTCTTAGTAACAGAACCCACGAACCTAACGGTGTGGGCGACTACCCTAGACTTCTCATCTAAGTCACTAACGGATATCGGTACCTCGCCGACTCCGTGCACGTAGAGCATGTCGAACTGCCCTGGCTTAGGTAAGTCAACACCCTCAGGCAACTCAATATAGTAAGTCTTAACATTCGAGGTTTCTGTCTTCACGCGGTTTATTGAGGCCTTAAGAGGTATTAAAGTCGCCGAATACTTACCCACTCTTACCACCCCTCAAAACCTTCCTCACAGTCTCTCTCAAGTCTATGCCGGCGGGACACCAAGTAATACACCTCCCGCACCCTACGCACCCGTACGTACCGAACTGTTTTATCCAGTAAGCGAATTTATGAAGGACGAAATGCCTGTACCTAGCCCATAAATCAGGCCTGAAGTGTCCTCCAGCTACTTGCCCGTACGTGAAGTTTAAGCATCCGTCCCACACCCTAACTCTCTCAGCAGAGCCGTCAATCAGAGGGACGTCCAGCACGTCAAAACAGAAACACGTCGGGCAAACCATGTTGCAGTTTGCGCAACCAAGACATCTCTCAGCAACCTCCTCGTAAGTCTTAGACTCTATGCGTAACTCAAGCTCTTCAGGCAATCCGTTAAGCTCGAACCCTGCCCTAGCTTTCTCACTAGCGTCACGCATCACTGCTTCAAACCGCTCGTAAGTAGCGTCGTCGATAGGCTCTACCTCAAGTGTGTTAAGAAGTCTTACACCGAGCTCGCTACCAGCCTCTAAAACTAACTTGTCGTTTAGCTTGGTATACGCTAAATCAAAAGAATCTCTAGCTCTAGGACCCGTATTCATGGTGCTGCAAAAACACGTGTTGCCCGGGTTAGTACAATTCTCAACTATGATGACCAAGTTCTTCCTGAGGCTCGCGTAGTACTCGTCAACACCTAGAAGGACTCTGTCAAGCACCTTGATAGATGCTAGGTCACACGGCTTTAAACCAAAGAACGCGAGGTTGTAGCTCTCATACACGGGGGTAGCTATGTCCCACTTACTAGAAACCTTGAAGAGCGTCAGGGTAGGTGGGTAAAGAAATTTTTTGGGTGAGTCTGGTCCGTGCCTATAGAAACTACCACTAACTAGCGAGTACCTGCCAGGACTCTGCACGTCCTCAACTCTCCGAGCAAGCTCATCAAAAGAACTCAGCTCTCCTAGCCTTAACACCCCATCAACTATCTTATACCCAACGACGACGTACCCTAAGCCCCTCAACTCATCAAATAAGGTTCTCAAGCCTTCAACCATCCCTACATAGAGACCAGTTAACGGCACTCAACACCACCAACCTAGCTGAGCAGCTACGTGATTTCCTTCAATCATCACGTTATAAGAACGCTTACTATTATAAGTTTTAGGTTAACATAAGCAACCAGTTAATTAGCTGGTTTATTTTGAGAGAATACTGTAAATGAAGTTCTTGTATTGCTGGAAGTCTAGGTCCTCATCTTTCATGACGCACTCTTCGTAATCAACTAACGTTTCGTTTTTTGAGTTATTTATTGAGAGTCTTATTCTGCAATCACCTACCTCAAGCAGTTTCTCGTCGTGAGTCACTAGTATTACTTGCGCCCTACCCGAATCACTCCCTATGAACTCTATCAACTCCCTCAATTTCTCAACTCTCTCTGGGCTGAAGCCCAGCGTAGGTTCATCCATTATCAAGACTGAGTCTTTCAATTCTCTGCTTAAGTCTCTCACCACCCTGTTTAGAGCTAGTCTGTAAGCAAGACCTAAAGCGGTTAGCTGAGCACCGCTAGGCTGAGATATCTCGCGCTCTACGAGAGAGCTAGCCCTAACTCTTACTGAAGGCTTAAAGTCTCTTACTGAAGCCTCAACTAACTCTTGATCCTCAAGAAGCCTAGCGAAGTACTCGTGGAAATACTCACTAAATTTCTCGTGTGCTAGACTACGAGCAAAGTTCTCTATAGTCTCAACACCCTTATAAACGTGGTTGATTAAGTACTCACTAATCTTAGCAAGGAAAGAAGCTCTGGATTCAAGCTCCCTTAACTCATTACTCAACTCACTATACTCTCTTAACTTACTTTCTAAGTTTATTATCTGTTCAGAGACTTCACCTAGCCTCTTACTGTAGTCAACTTCGCTCTCCTTGACTTTATTTAACTCATTCCTTAAATCATCTATTCTCTTACTAAGATTCTTGAATTCCTTCTCAGCAATACTAAGCTCTTCTAAAATCTTAGTTTTCCTTGAGACTTCCTGCTCCAACCTGGAGATCTCGTCACGTAGTTCAATAACTTGGTTCAGCCTAAGAATGCCTGCGTCTACTCCTCTAAGTTCTCTCAAGATCTCTTCTTGACGCTTACTTAACTCATTCCTCATTTTCTCGATCTCTTCTTTCTTGTTAGATAGTTTTAGCTGAAGAAGCTTCTTAGCCCAAAGCTCCTTAATCAGAGGCACTAACCCTATAGCGACCTCACGCATCTTCCTGTTTCTCTCTTTGACTAACTCCTCACCGTGCTCACGCGTTATTGACTGCTTACATAGGGGGCACACGCCTCGAGCCACGAGATCTCTCATTTCTTGCACCTCACTCCAAACTTCCCTAACTTTACTCTTGGTATTCTCTATTTCGGCTTCCAGTCTAGACACCTGCACGAGAACTTCTCCTTCACTAGCTTCAATACTTTTTAGCGTCTCATCTAGCTCCTTAACCTCTTTACTCACGTTAGAGTACTCGCTCTCTAAGCTAGACTTACGTTTCTTAAGTTCGTCGCTAAACTCACTAACTCTACCCACACTACCTAACCCTAACTCTGAGAGGATCGCGTTAAGCTTCTCTTTCTTGCTCTCTAATTCTTTTTCTTTCTCGTTAATTACCTTAGCTTTACTTCTTAGCTCACCTATCTTAAGACTTAACTCACTCACACTAACGCTTAACTTCTCTCTTTCTGATTCTAGAGACTCACGAAGCTTACGTAACTCGCGTAGCGCCTTATCCAGCTCGTCACGCTTACCCCTCAACTCACTCAACTTAGTCTTCAACTCACTCACGTTTATTTTCTCGAGAGTCTTCCTACGGTCTTCAATAATCTTATTGATGTTGTGGAGCTCGCTACCGATTACTGAGTTCTTACCTTTAGCTATTTTCTCTATGTTGTTTAGTGCCGCCATGTACTTATCTAGCCCTAAAACCTTGTCAACTAATTCTCTTCTTTGCTTGTCGTCAAGGACTAACACCTGGTGTATGTTGAATTGAGGGACGTACATCACATTACTGAAGACGTAGGTACTCCTACCCTTCTTAGGGTCTTCCCTCAAGTTCAGCAACTCAAGAATCTTCTCGGTTAAATCTTCTGAAGAATAGCTACCACTCAACTCTGTCTTGAGCGTGCCGCCAGCATTACTGAGTATCGTTATCTTGCCTCCCGTGTCGCCGTTAAGCCTCCTCTCAATCAGTATTAGCTTGTCCTTATGCATTATGAGGACTCTGACCATAGCTGAGGAAGCACCGATTCTCAGCAAGTCTTCCCTGTAGGGACTCACGAAACCCGTGAAAGGATCGCTACTTTTCTTGCCTCTAGGCAGACCGAATAACGCGTAGTTAATGCCGAGCAGTATAGACGTCTTCCCAGTCCCGTTATCTCCGTAAATAACTGTGGTTCCAGACGGTGGAAAAACGATTGTCTTGTCTATGTAACTCCTAATATTCCTTAATCTAACCCCCAGAATCCTCATTTTTGCTCGCCTTACTTAAGAGAGCTCTCAACACGTTACTCGAGTCTTCCCCCGACCTAACCAACTCACTAAACTCTCTATCTATCTCGTCACGGTAATCAAAGTAAGCTGGGACATAGACTGGTATGGGGTCGCTAACACTTAAGTCAGGGGTGTAGAGATATCCTTCCCTATCACTTAGGCTTGGTAAAGCTTCTGCCGGGACGCCTACGTTGCTCATGTAGTCTATGTCTGTTCTGTGCTTAGTTCTTAGAGCTATTAACGTGTTGAAGTTTGCTAGTATCTGCTTCTCAATCATAGTCGCTATCTGCGATAACGCTATTAAGCCTATCCCGAATTTCCTTCCTTCCCTAGCCAGCCTAGCGAATATGTTGTAGGGGCTTGAGACTCTCTCAGGGCTTAAGTATAGTGGTGCTTCTTCAGAAACAACAGCTACGACAGGCTTCTTTCTAGATTCCTCAACCCCGGCACTCATCCTCTCTTCGAAGAGTCTCCTCAAAACATTAATGACTACTATGTCGCCGAGAGATAAAGGCAGCTTAGAGACGTCTAGGATCACTATAGCGCCTTCATCAAGCTTGCGCACCACGTCACTAAGATCTAGTGAGTTAGGAGCTAGACTAGTGAATTCGCGGCTCTTGACGCTAGACCACGGGTAGGAACCAGTACCTTCAGACATCTTCCTAGCAGAATTAACTATAGCCTTAAGTAAAGTCACGAGTGATTGCGGGTCTTTAAGTATTGGCGAGACCTTGAACACGGAGTTCTTGTCGTTAATCACGTTAACGCTAACCTTCCTGCCCTCAACTACTATATTCTCTGGCTTCTCGCTCCACCCAAAAACTGATAAGATTGTCCTCCTAAAATCTCTTAACCTATTAACGTAGATTCCGGCATTAACGAACATCTTATAAACTCCTCTCTTCTCACGTTCTCCAACACCCTCATACCTAATCACGTTGCTGGTTATGAGGGGTACGAGAGCTAAGAGATTTCCAGTAGGCTCGTCGTCATCAACGAAAACCTTAACAAGTGACTCACTAAGCTTATATTCGTTGACCTCGTGAGGCTTCTGGGCGACGTGTCCCTCACGTTGAGACACCTCAGCTTCAGAGGCGTTCTTAATTAAGGTAGCAAGGATTGACGTAATCTCTAGTAACTCGCTAACGTCTCTTTCGAAAAGTCCTGCAGCGTTAATAACGTCATAGACGTTCACGCTCGCGGCGTTGAAGCCCCCCTCAAAACGCGTTACTAGCGGTCCTTCCTCAGAGCGGGTAACCCCCTCAACATTAGTCTTGAGTGCGTAGACGTAGATACCAGCGTACGAGCTCCTCAATCTCTCATTTAATCTCAGCGCCTTACTCAAGACGCTCACGAAGCCTCCTAGACTAGAGTATTCACCGTGTCTGTCAGCTATAACCCAGGAAATAGGGCTGCTGCCAAACCTACTCCACTGAGTTATTATCCCCATGACGCCCGTGGTTTTGCCAGAACCTGTCTGACCAGAGATGAGGACGTGCTTAGGTATCATGTCCTGAAGGCTTAGCCTCAAGCACGCATTCCTAAAATACTTCTCTGGCATGAGTTCCTTAACTGACGCTATCCCGGCTCTAAGCCACGCAATAGGAACCGCGTCATTCTCATTCTTAGGTATTTTACTACTTAACGTACTCATAATAGACTCTGACTCATCATCCCCTCCTCTGAGAAGGTAGACTGGGGCGTCGAGAGGGGGAGGCTGGCTAGGTCTCATAACTACTCTCTTAACCTCACTACCAGATCTCAAGTCTCTTATTTCGAAGAGGGGATTCGCCTTAACTAGTAAAGTCTTCTGGGTACCGTAAGAGTACTGTGAGGACTCCTCTCTAGCAAGAAAAGAAGTTGGTGCTGCAGGTATCTCTCCCTCAAACCCGCTTACCTGGAGTAGTACGTAACCTGACTCAACCCTGACGTAGAGCACGTCGCCAATGCCCGGCCTGTAATTCTCGTCAGCTATAATCACGTATATTGTCCCGTCACGCCACGCGTAAGTGAGGCCAATACGTGTTGCCACCCTAATCACCTATACCCATACCTCATACGAGTTGTCGGGGAAAAAACTTGGACTAGAACGTCAGCCAGCTCGTCTTCTAGGGAGGAGAGCACTAAGCTTATTAAAGTATCCTCGAACACCTTACTCTCCTCCCTGCTAAACCTAACTATCCTGTCTACCTCCATATACCCGTAAGGAGGCTCTACCACAAGTTTAGACCTAATCCTGAAAAGCTCGTTAACTACCTCATCTAAGACTCTCCTCACGTGGGTAGCTACGTTAACATCAAACTTAACGGTGTCGCTTACGGAGAGAATGGGTTCCGGGACGTGAACGTCTAAAACAAAGACATTCTTAGAGTCTGGTGTTAAGGGGAACCTAGCGACATACACGTTATTCCTGTAATAAACAACTCTATTCACTACTCTTATAATCTCCTTAACAATATTTCTCTTCTCAGGTATTAGTAGTTGTTCTGAGAGAATCCTACACACAGTCTCGCCCCCGCTCACGTTAGGGGTCGTGTAGAGACTGCGAGACATTTTCTTCAAGTTTTGAAATAATCTGTAGCTACGAGCTATATTAGTAAACTTAGTTGTTTTGGAGAGGCCTACAACACTCCAGAGAATATTCTTAATAGTTCCTACGTCAGTACCTGCGAGAGCAGAAACGATGTTTAAGCCGTCAACACGGTCGCTACCAGCTTTCTCTACAGCAAACCACTTTATCAGGGTGCCGTCTAGAACCACGTACTTTGGTTTAAGCCCTACCTCCCCAGCCTTATGCAGGAGCTTGACTGCGTAAGCTAACTCAATCAACCCCTCAACATACTTAGTAAATTTAGTGAAGAAAGCTGGTTCCTTCTTGCGTGATGGCTTCACAAAATCTCTAACAAATCTGTTTATTTCTTGTGAAGCGATTAAGTCGTCACCGGGTTTCTCAAAAAGTAGTGAGTTACTGTTTGCGGATCTTACCTTGACTCTAAACTCGTACTTACCGCCAGAAGGCCTCCTGCTAGAATACAGGACTATGTTCTCTACTGAAGACTTGCTTAAGACTTCATTAACCGTAAGTAGTCTTCCGTCAGAGTCTCTCAGTAAGGCACCGATCCTTATGGGGATTATGAAGGAGATGTCTGTTTTGTATAGGTGGAAACCTGCGTCAACGAAGCCTACGATGAAGGGCTTACTCGAAGTACTCATGTTCTTTACTTCATAGTAAGACTTGAGTACTTGGTCTCTAACTCTAACTAATTCATCGTTTTTTGAGCTTAGGTAGTCTTGCTTAAGATCACTAATTACTTCACTGAGTATCTCAACTAGCTTTTCTTGACTCACTGAACACCTCCTCCATTACCTTCATTAACTCCTTAAACAACTCGTTGTAGAACTCGTCCTCACTACTTCCTTCAGGTTTTCTCCTACCCAAGATGTTGAGGAGTTCTAGTATCTTCTCGGGAGTCGCTGCAGGACCTAATTTCTTGGCTAGGTCCTCTGCTACAGACCTCTCTATGGCTTCTATGTAGTCTTCACCAGGCTTTATATCTACTGGTATAGGTCCGCTTTTAGTCTTGAGTTCTGTGCTGAGCATGAGAGACACGTTCTTACTCCTCAACTCAGTTTTCAGGATGTCTACTTCGTATAGGAGTCTCCCGAGCTTATCCGCCTCAACGTTGGTTAAGTTAACGAGCAAGACTTTAAAGTCTCCATGCACGTCTTTAGATAGCTTCCTAATGCGGTTCAAGACCTCGCTTACCTCAGTGAAAGAGATTTTCTCGTACAAGACGTTAACCCCGAAATCACTCCATAAGCTCTTTACTTTAGGTGTTTCCTCACCTGGATCAACCACTAAGAATCTCCTCTTGAATCCTCTGCTCTTAAGCTCGTATGTCTCGCGCAAGTCGTTCTTATCTCTGCCTACGGGCGCGCCAGCGTACGCCGCCCTCAACCTAAACTCGTGAGAGAGTGGAAGTGGGTAATGAATGTGCCCTAAAGCAACGTAGACTACCTTGTCTGGGAGGTTCCTCAGCCACTCGTCACCAGAGATGAATATCCTCCCGTACCTACTCTCAAAATCGCTTGGGTCGTAACCGTAGAACTTAACGCTAGTGTGCGCTAACACGATGACGGGCTTCTTAACCTTATCTATGTCCTTAAAACGAACCTTACCTTCACTCAGTAACTTAGCTTCAAAGCTTTTTCTGAGTCCCGGTACGCCGTAGAACACGTACTCACCTAAGTCTAGAGGTTCTAGCAAGAGACCCTCAGCAAATTCCTCATGACTAGTTAGGTGTATTAAGCCGGCATCCCTCAAAACATGAACGAAGTCGCTCTCTTTAGCAGAGATGTCGTGGCTCCCTGGAACACTAACTACTAAAACACTTCTTTCCCTCAACTCTTTTAATTCTCTAACAATAGGTCTTAAGAGAGAGTAATTCTCGAGCTTCGGTTTCTCGAATAAATCGCCTGAAATCACTAAGTACTTGATGTTATGTTCTTTCACGTACTCAGCTATTTCCCTGAAAGCTCTGACGTGAGCTCCTGATAGAGGGGTATCGCTAAACGCCCCTATATGTAAGTCAGCAGTATGGACGAGCAACTGCTTCTCAACCCCCATAAAAACTTGGGCTAGAAACCTTTAAATTACTGAGTAGTTCTTAACGCGTACTAAGGTTAGAAAAGCTTATATAGGTGCACCAAAAATATGTTATGGTGCACTAACATGCACATACCAGACGGGTACCTTTCACCAGCTGTTGCTGGCACTACGTTACTCATAACGTTAGGGGTTCTAGTCTTTGCTATCCGTAAGATATCCTCAACCAGAGATTCCTTAAGTGAGAAAACACCTTTGTTTACTGCTTTGAGTGCAGGTATCTTCGTTGCGCAGATGATTGCTTGGCCTATACCGGGGGGTACTAGCCTACACCTGGTGGGAGGCGCGCTAGCCGGGATTTTAGTAGGTCCTTGGCTAGGTATTTTGTCTATGAGTTTAGTACTCTTCGTACAGTGCCTCATCTTTCATGACGGCGGGCTAACAGCTATAGGAGCTAACATAATTAATATGGGTATCGTGGGCGTCCTAGTCGGCTACGTGGTGTTCAAAGCTGTCTATAAGGCTAGTAAGAAAGTGTGGTTGAGTGGTTTCCTTGCCGGGTGGCTCAGCTTAGTGCTGGCGGGACTTACATGCGGTATTGAGTTAGGGATTTCATGGAGTTCTGCATTACCAATATACGTCATGACGTCGTGGCACGCGATATTAGGACTTATAGAAGGCTTAATAACTAGTGGTGTGGTAAGTTACCTCACCATAAAATCCCTGAAGATCGGGGGTGGTTTCAGTGCTTTCTCGTAAGACTATACTCACGTTACTTACACTCTTGATAGTGAGCCCGGTCTTCGGCGTCATCCTGGCTGAGGAAATAGGGTATCATGAACCCCTAGACATAGCGGCTGAAGAGCTAGGATTAAATGAGTCTGAGTTTACGTGGACACCCCTCAAAGACTACACGGTACCTGGGTTACCTGAGTGGCTAGGGTACATAGTCTGCGGTGCTTTAGGGATTCTAGTGATAACGCTTATAGGCTCCATCATAGAGAGGTTCGTGAAGAGGTGAGTGATTGAGTTCTGCGGTAGTTAGGAAGTTTCTTGACGCTACTTCCGAGATTCTTGATGTGATAGGTTTACGTAACCGGATAGAAGTCTCACCTATTTTCTTAATAATGTCGTTGGTTATTGTAGTATTGACTTCCTTTACAACGAGCTTGTACGTGGTAGTCCTCACGTTAGTTGCTTCAGTCACTATACTGGCTACCACACATAATTCGAGGATCCACGTAAGAAAACTTTTTTCAGCTCTCGTATACGTGTTCCTGTTTTCTTTGGTAGCTCTAACACCATTCTTGATAAGGGGCTCAGCAAGCCTCTACTTCTTCTACGTTTTTAGGGCTGCAAGCTCTACTAGTTTCTTGCTAGCCGTGACTACTGTCTTGGGGTGGGAGAGTTTAGGCAAGTTTATGAGGAGGCTCAAGCTACCTAACGTCACGTTAGTTTTAATGATATACGTTAAGGTAATTTCAGTCCTGCTTCGTGACACTTCAAGAATACTTTTCGCTAGAGAAGCAAGACTGTTCAAGAATTCTGGCGTGAGGAGTTTACTGAACTACACCACAGTAATAGGGGATTTAATGATTAGGAGTAGTGAGAGAAGTAAGAGAGCTTTTTTGGCGGTAGAGGCTAGAAGATTCGGCAGACTTCCTGAGAAAACATGTTCCCACAAACTATTCGAGCCATCAAGACTAGACGTTCTAGTTTCTCTAGTAGCGTTTGCTGAGCTCTGGGTCTGCTTAGCGGGTGTGCGGGTGTGATTCCTTGGCAGTTAAGCTACAATTAAGGGACGTGTGGTTTAGGTATTCTAGAGAAGAAGACTATATCCTGAGGGGCGCAGAATTAAGCCTGAGAGAATCAGAACTCGTAGTTATTACAGGTCCTAACGGTTCGGGCAAAACCACCTTAATCCTGCTGGCAGCCGGACTCTTAAGACCTGAGAAAGGAGAAGTCTTGTTAGAGGGTAAACCATTACACGATCAGTTACCGCTAGCTAGGAAGAAGATAGGAGTGACTTTCCAAGACCCGGACGATCAGTTCTTTAACGCAACAGTTTACGACGAGATAGCTTTCGCTCTAAGGCAACTCGAACTAGGAGAAGATGAGGTTAAGACACACGTCACCGTGATTACCCGCAGGCTAGGCATAGAACACCTGCTTAGTAAGCCACCCTACAGGTTAAGTGGCGGGGAGAAAGTTAAGGTGGCGCTAGCCTCAATCCTAGTGTACGAACCTGAGGTGCTACTACTAGATGAGCCAACCGCGTACCTAACACCTGAGAGCAAGAACGAGATAATGAAGATGCTTAGAGAACTTAAAGAGAGAGGAAAGTCTATCCTTATAGCTACGAACGACCCAGACGTCACTAAATACCCTTTAGATAAGGTCTTAAAGATAGTTGACGGCAGGCTCATAACAGAAAGCCCCACCACCTAGAACAAAAGATAAAAACTGCATAATCTGTATTCTCTACTTCCTACTCAGTAGAGAGTTTCATTCCTTTGTTTTTAGAACCTAAAAAGCTCTGCTTGACGTGAAGAGAGAAATAAAAACTTAACCAGACTCTGTGGTGGTTTTTGCTTGCTCTGATACTGCAGTAGGTATTGACGGCAGTGCTGGGAAGGACTCCTTCATTCTTTGCTCCGCGACTATCTTAGCTTCCTCAAGTATCTTTCTGGCGTCAGGTGTCGCATACATGCTTACCCCGCCAACACCTATCATCTCACCAGCTTCCATGACTGTCTCTTGCAGTATGTCTTGTATTTCGCCTAGTTCTATTCCTATCTCTGGTAGTGTGTTCTTTATCGCTTCTCTCACGTCCTTAACTACCCCTACTACGGGGCCTAGGTAGGCAGCTACCTCACCAATCTCTCTTATTGACTCGATTCTTAAGCCTATCTGTTCTAGAGCGACTTGAACTAGGAAGAGACTCTTAGCGACTTTCCTTAACTCAGCTACCTCGTTAGCGTACATCACGGCCCTGGTCTGGTCTTTAGATATTAAGGCGTCAACAACCTTCTCAAAGAGTTCCTTATCTCTAGCTTTAAGTCTGTCCAGGTAGACCTCAAGCCTCCTAGTCATTGAGTTTAGCTTGTATTGAGCCATAGCAAGCCTGTATCTCAGGGGCTTCTCCCTGACGAACAGATCCTTGATGTGATCACCAACACTCTTTTCTTTTCCCTTCCAAGACTTCTCAAACTCCTTGAAGTTCGAACCCAATTACTTCACCAACGGATGTCTTAAGACTAAGAAATACTTTTAAAGTATTAGGCTCTTTTCATACTCGAAAGCTCTTGGTGTTGAGCGTTCCTTACTCCTTTAAGGAGCTAGAAACTGCCATG
>ERZ1669249.151-NODE-151-length-40250-cov-10.665182_pt1 | contig 40250 bp, 41 predicted proteins | sample MGYA00579293_ERZ1669249 | MGnify/ENA primary metagenome ERZ1669249 (study PRJEB41166, sample SAMN08046057) | hot springs metagenome | biome: hot spring; feature: neutral hot spring; material: thermophilic sediment; isolation source: thermophilic sediment from... | reverse complement strand
AGTGAATCCTCAGAGCTACGTATGTCTATCAAAGACTACGTAGCTCAGAACCCTAAGCTTAGTAGTATAATGAATATCGTTATCCAGAATGGGTATCCCAATGGTATACCATACAATACGTTGACGTGAACTTGCCCTGGATTCCATCCTAATCCACCAACATCCGGCGGTAGCATTGCCGCTCCCGCAAGGTATCCACTAATCATCATCATCCATGTAGTACCGACTACGCCAATATTCATCAATATTAAGTGTATCCATGCAAGTGTATTCGAGAAGCCTGTAAACTTCTTTCCGAGAACTCCTTCTAGATAATGGTAGAAGATTGCTGTTACAGCTACTCCGATTACTCCTACTATTAGGTATGTTACGTACCCTACTGTAAACCATTGACCTGCACTACCGAAAGCTATTACTCTGCTAGGCTCTGGTTTGAGGAAAAATATCTGCCCTATCACAATATATAGAGTTAAGACCGTTGCTAAAGCTCCCTGGATTATCGCTGCTGCAATGAATCTTGAAGCCCATATAGATTTTATCTGGGTTGACATTTCGGCCATAACGGCGTTATGGCTCTTTTTAAACTTTTCGAATCAACAACAAAATGTTAACAACTAGCATCGTTAGCTCCGGCTCATTTCATCATTTTACAAGTTTAAAGAAACCTACCTGATTACTCCAATATTTCTTTTAATGATGCTGGTGTAAATCCATATAACCCATCTTCTTTTCTTATCACTAATCCTTCTTTCCTAAGCTCACTTAACCTAGCTCTCGTTATCCTTTCATCTATCCCAGTATAGATAGCGATCTCCTTAGGTGTTAAGAAGTCTTTGTCTAGTAAACCTAATTTTTTTCCAACGTATGCTCCCGCGAGGCAGAGGAGAATTTTCTTTTTAGCATCTCCAGACATTAAGATGTTTATCCTTCCCTCCCTTATCTCTATCTTCCCTACCAGCTTCTCAGCTAACTCTTTTATATCTACTGCGCCAGTTAGCTTCTTGACTATCTCAAAAGTTGGGTATAGTTCTGAGAAGAACTTGTTTATATTCATCCATACTTCCTCGTATCCTCCCTCAACTTCCATATTGTCCTGTCCAACCGTTATTGTTACCTTGATTCTACCTTGACTCATATCTAATCCTCCTTAAATCTTGATTCTACGTATCTTATTCCTTTTTCAAGGATCCTGAAACTCTTTTTACCATTTGCTTTTCCAGACTCTTCAATGTATCCTTCTTCAATCAGGTCTGAAACAGCTTGCCTTGGATTAGCTGGTCTAGGCCAACGTCTCTGCTCATAGAAGCTTTCAACATCATCGTAAGTAAAGTCTCGTTCTTCAAATTTGTAAAGATAGTAAGCTATAGTAAGAATTCTTTGGAGATGGGTTTGCGGATTAAGATCAGTAGAGAACTCTGTGAAAGACGGTTTCTTAGCTGTGAAAGCTATCCTGGAAAGAGGTCTAGCAGTTTGCTCTTGAAATTTTTGAGAAAAAACATCTATCCAGCTTAAGTTAGATATTTTAGATTCAACGAATTCCCTGTCACCTTCGATCTCTAATTCGACACCGTTCATACTCAGCCTAATTCTGTATGTTATCTGTGCAGACATACTATTGCTTGATTTCTAATACTAAGTTATAAGTTTTATAGACCCAGGTTAAAGTGGGTCTGCTAAGCTTTAAACTCGGAAGCACGTTTAGAGCACACCCCGTCATCATATGCTGTCTTCTTTAAGATTTTTGGCCATAAACTTTGGAAGAAATCATTTGATATAGTTTTGCACCGTCAATTTTTCCTCGATACTCTTTCATTAATTCACCCATTATTATCGATACTGCTTTAGCTGGGTTCTTCGAAACTACTTCTCTGTTTAACTGAATCAATTGAGATATTTTTTCCTCAATCTCACTTATGTTAACAGGCTTAAGTTTAAGAGCTTCAATGGCTTCTAAGATACTTTTACTAGGATTCTCTGAAAACCACTTCAATACATCGTAGGCTGCTTCTTTAGCTATTACTCCTTCTGAAACCAATCTGAAGAATTCTATGAAATGTTCATCCCTTAATTCCTCGATTTTTACTCCATCCCTCTTCAAGCTCTTCAAGTGTTCAGTTAGAATCGATGCAACAACAGTAGGTTGAACTTTCATTTCGTTAACTATTCTCTCAAATAATTCGACTCTCTCCATATCTATCAACTCGTTAATTATCTGAGTGCTAAGATTATATTTTTCTGCAAGCTTCTTTGCAACTTCATCTAAAGTTGGTGGAAGGTTCTTCCTTAACCGCTCTAAATATTCTAAATCTACTGGGTAGGGGGGTAGATCCGTCTCTGGATACATTCTAGCTGCTCCAGGTCTCGGACGCATGTAAACAGTTGTACCATCAGGTCTCGCTGCACGGGTTTCAGAGGGAACACCTCTTAATGCTTCTATAGCTCTCTCCCTAACATACTCCAATGCTTCTATAGCTCTACTTTCTTCATCTGCAATTATTATTACTGCATCATTACTTGAGGCATTTAATTTTTCATACAGTCTTGAGACTTCCTCTATTGTTATACCGTATCCTGGTAATTCATCTGTGTGGAATATTCCTTCTACTTCTGTCCATGCTCTTGCTCTACCTGCAAACTCTGCTCCAAGCCTTATCCCAGGTGCAGCTTCTAACCCAACTAATCCTCCAAATTTAGGAAGCTTTAACGCTAGAACTCTACATCCTTCATTCAGCTTCTTCTTCAAGATCTTTGAATTAGTGTTTAAGAATATGTCTGTTACATCGACTATTGGTTGAACTCTAATCTCTTCTTCGATTACTCCTCTCCTTATCAATTCTTCTTTAATCTTCAATAAATGAAGCTGCCTAACTACCTCGAGTTCGACGACTTTAGGTATTAACTCTAGTTCCTGGACTCCTTTAATCTCTACTAGTGCTCCCTCTCTTATGGATACATTAAGGTCTTGTCTTATTGTTCCGATGCCTCTCTTTACTCTACCAGTTGCTCTAAGCAATCTACCTATAGCATATGCTACTTCATAAGCTTCTCTCGGAGACTCTATAGCTGGAGAAGTTGATACTTCAATTAATGGTATTCCAAGCCTTCTTAAATCATAATGTACTTCTCCTCTCTTCTGTTCCAAGATTTTAGCTGCATCTTCTTCCAGGCAGATAGTCTGTATAGGTATCTTCTTTCCTCCTACTTCGATCCATCCTCCTAATGCAACGATACAAGTTCTCTGAAATCCAGTCGTGTTTGATCCATCAATAACTATCTTCCTCATAACATGTATCTCATCTACAGGCTTACTATTCAATAGGAGAGATATTGTTAAGGCTATTTCGACTGCTTCTCGATTCAGGTCATGGGGGGGTTCTTCATCCATTTCAACTAAGCATATTGATTTATCATCGCCATGATAGACTATCTTCTTCCTCTTTTTAGCTTCAAATATTGCAGCAGGGTCTACTTCACCTAACTCGCTTTGGGCTTCTCTCAACCATCTCGTGAATATTATTTCTCTACCTTCTTCTCTAGCTTCAGTAGGGCAATCGCAGAAGAGTTTATGTTTTGTATCTAGTTGTCTATGGATTTCTAAGCCAACCATCAATCCTATTTTCTTGTAATCGATCTGCATATATTACACCATGTGAGGCTTGCTTCGTTCACCTAATTCTCCAGCTATAGGTGTTGTCATGATCTTTCTAACTTCATCGATATCTGTTGATTGAGCTAAAGCCCATGAAAGTTTAACATACGCGGTTTCAGGGAGCATATCATCCAGAGATGTTACACCAATCTTCAAAAGGTCTCTACCAGTAGAGTAAACTCTCATATTTACTCTTCCATAAATGCATTGAGAAGTCATCCCAACGAATACACCGTCTCTTATAATCTTCTCTATGGTCGGGATAAGTCTTCTAGCAACATGACCTAGACCGCTTCCTTCAATGATAATTCCTCTGTAGCCTCTTAACCAGATATCTTCAAATATTTCTCCACTCATTCCAGGAAAGAATTTTAAGAGGAATGCTTTATCAGAGAATCTCGGGTTAAACGTATATTCTCCGCTACCCCTCCTGTTTAGGTCTCTTATATTAATCTGTATTTCACCATTAGCATAGAAAGCTATCGGTTCCGTATTCACTGATCTGAAGGCATCCCTGCTACTTGTATGGTTTTTCCTAACCCTTGTTCCTCTATGAATTGCTATTACATCGTCAGAATGACTGTGATGCATTGCTACACATACTTCTGCAAATGGTGCATGACCTGCTACTTTGACTGCAGCGATAAGGTTTGTAGCAGAATCGCTTGATGGTCTATCAGATGATCTCTGTGCTCCTACGAATACTACTGGTATAGGAGGCTTCTGGAGAGCGAAGCTTAAAGCTGCAGCAGAATATCCCATAGTATCCGTACCATGGGCAATGACGACTCCATCAACCCCCTTCTTAACATATTCATCGACTCTCTCCGCCATCTTAGACCATTCACTTGGAGTCATATCCTCACTAAACATAGAGAATAGGATTGATGTATCCAGGTTAGCTATGTTAGCGAGTTCAGGTATTATTGATAGAAGGTCTTCTGTTGTGAGAACTGGTCTAACAGCTCCTGTCCTATAATCTATCCTACTAGCAATAGTTCCACCAGTACCAATTATGGATACTCTAGGTAAACTTGGAGCGGATTGAATTCTGCTAAAGGGTCTGAACGCAGGCTTCTTTGCTTCCGCCAGCTTCCTAATCCCTATCTTCTCCTTTAACCTTATCCCTATATTGTATCCATTTGGAAGTTTTACAACAATATAATCAGGTTCAGCTAATTCATATCTACTCATCAATACACCCTTAACCTTTTCATGCTCATCAACAGTGATCTCAACTTCATCTCCAACACTTACTCCAGCAGATCTAAGGAAATCTCTCACCCTACCTATGTAACCCTCCAACTCACTAGAACTACTCATCCCTCGAATAATCACTTAATCAATAAAATATAATCGTTACCTACTCCATTAGGATTATAACTCTAAACTCTTCAGCCGCCGCCACATCGTACTCAAACGCTTCTATCATAGATAAATGCCTTTTGGGATTACTTGGGATATAGAGAGCTGTATAATAGTCCAACCAACAAGCAAGCTTATACTCATGAAAACAATAACAATTTCAATTACTAAAAATTAGGAAACGCTATTGCTAACTATGATTCAGAACCGCTAATATTATTATTGCTATGATTTAAATGTCTAGACTTCGTAAGCTCTTAACATATTTACTTGCTACTTCACGAAGTTTCAGGTCATCAGTGACTAATTCCAGTTTATTCTGGATAGCAGCCTGCAGGTATGAGGCATCATAGAAGGTTACATTCTCTTTTAAAACAATCATCAGTGTCTCATCAAAATCTACTTGCAAAATATTCATCGATTCGATGAGTTTAAGGATACTTCTGAGAACCTTTAAGCATTCTTCTTGTGTTAAGCTGTTACCCCTCTTCCAGACGTAATTGCCTATCTCGAATTTAGCTAGTTCAATCGTGTACTGACCAATCAGCTTCCGAGCTTTACCCAGCTGGATACAATTAACTATCGCAGATGAATCAAAAATCTTATCGCTCATCTCTTATCTCTCTAATCAATTTAACCGTCTTTTCAGGCTTGGTCAGGAGATATCTTATACTCTCCAGATCCTTTAATAATCTTTCTAACTTCTTCTTCCTAACCTCCTCTTCTATAGCATGCCTTATCACTTCTGACGGCTTGATATTGAGAGCTCTCATCTCTTCCCTTAGCTCCTTAGGTATCTTTGCAGAAACCGTTACGTGGCTACCCAGACTTACCACCAATGAAATAATAAATTTGAGTAGTATATGAAACTTACTATGTAAACGTAGCTGCATCGAAAGAATTCTACAGCACGCTTGAGTATCACGAGGCGCTGAAGGATGGTGGAGAATGGGATTGCTAGACAACGCCCCCGTAACGTTACCTATGAATCTTAGAAAAACCCACAATTATGAGCGCTCGGGTATCTATATATTATCCATACATCCAAGGATTCTGCTAAAACAAGCTCACCACGAAAGAAATGAAAAACATGAAAGATAGAAAGATGGGAAAGACGGTTTATGTAAAGAAAGATGTTTACTATCTATATATTCGAGTAAATTCTAGACAAAGGTTCGCTGAACTCGTTGGTTTCACTATTAGAAGGAAGATGGAGAGACTGATGAAAGCCTTCAACATCCCTACCATTCTTTTCCTATTAAAATTACATAGAAGATAAATAAGACCTGGGGGCGGTGGGATTTGAACCCACGGTCTCCGGGTATCTCCAAGACAGGATCGCGCTCCAGCGCATCTTCATCTCATTCTTGATCAGATTAATCCCGTGTTCTAAGCGCTGGAGCCCGGCGCCGTAGACCTTCAGCCCTTTTATGGATTGCTAGGCTACGCCCCCTATCTTCTCGTTCTCCACTCTTAAAATTTAAGTTTAAACTCTATCTAGTTAATATGATTTGGAGATTATCTAATTCTTTACTTGGTTATTGAAATTTGCGTCATCCGGCAACAGTAATTCTTATTAGTAGGTATTTGACAACCAGGTGGCATTTTAGCCGATTATTTGTTTTCAAAATGAATGAAATAATTATTCATTTTTCTAGAAAAGTAACAATTATATAGTACATTTGTCTAATAGATTGCTCAGAAAATGAGGGAAGAGATAACAGTTGAGCAAGTCATAGAGTATTGGAGAAAGAATGGTGTCAAGTTTATCGACCTACATTTTACAGATGTATTGGGTAAGCTGCATCATATTACTGTGACAAGCGATTACATGGATGTGAGATCGTTTGAGGAAGGAGTTCCTAAACTAGATGGTTCATCCATAAAAGGTTTCGCGGAAATACATAACTCTGATATGGTTCTGAAACCTGATCCTTCTACGTTTGCGTTGATCCCATGGCATGACAGTACCCGAAAAACAGGTAGAATGATATGCGATGTATACAATGGATATGGTGGGGGAAGGTCTACTAGAGACCCTAGGTACGTTGCTCAAAAAGCTGAAGCATATCTTAGAGAATTTGGTTATGATTTTTCTTACTGGGGACCAGAAGTTGAATTCTTTGTTTTCGATAAAGTTTACTGGGATGTTTCAAACCCAAGCAGAGGGATGTGTTATTATTTAGAATCTAGGGAAGCTCCATGGAGTTCCAGTAATGATGCACAGAGATATCCGATTAGGTTTAAGGAAGGATATTTCCCTACTCCACCTCAAGATACTCTAATGGATTATCGGAGCGAAGTATGTCGAATCTTGAGAGAATACTTCAACATATCTGTCGATGCTCATCATCATGAAGTTGCAACTGCTGGTCAATGTGAGATTGATCTTAGATACGATACATTAGTTAAGATGGCGGATAATGTTCAGACTTACAAGTATGTCGCTAAGAATGTAGCTAAACAAATGGGTTTAATTGCTACATTTATGCCCAAGCCACTTTACGGAGACAACGCTTCCGGTATGCACGTTCACGTAAGTATCTGGAAGAATGGGGAAAACATATTCTATGACCCAGATGACCAGTATGCTGAGCTAAGCCAGACTGGAAGATATTTCATCGGTGGATTACTTGAACATAGTAGAGCATTAGCTGCAATAGTTGCACCGACAACGAATTCATATAGAAGACTTGTCCCAGGCTATGAAGCCCCAGTCTATATTGCTTGGAGTAAGGCTAACAGATCCGCAAATGTTAGAATCCCCGCATACTATAGAGGAGGAAACAATTCAAGATTTAAGAGGATAGAATTTAGGACACCAGATTCTTCCGCTAACCCATACTTGTCCTTCTCCGCAATCCTAGCAGCAGGTCTAGACGGAATCAAACATAAAATCGACCCTGGAGACCCGGTAGACGAAGACATCTATAAAATAACACCTCAACGTAGAAGAGAACTCGGGATAAGAGAATTACCTGGAAGCTTGAAGGAAGCAGTAGAATCATTAGAGTCTGATAAGGAATTCTTGAAACCTGTTATGAGCGATGACTTAATTCAAACAATAATAGAATTAGAGATGAATCAATTCTACGAAGTAAACTCTAAACCGCATCCATACGAGTTCCATCTATATTTTGATGTCTAAAAGACTTTTCAAGTTGATCCTGAAAATTTTTTAGACAGTATCTTATCTATTCTCCGTGGTTAAGCGACTCTCGCGATTAATTTTAATCATTGTCCTAATATCATCCATGCTTGCATTATTTGTTGCATTCTCTCTAAATAGGATTGTTGATAATACTGGAACAGCGAAGTTGGATGAAGAATTCAAACTCAAAATTAATGAAAAGATCTTGATCAGGGAGATTGGAGCAGCTGTAACCTTTCTAAGAGTTGTGGAAGATAGCAGATGCCCGGTAAATGTTTATTGCGTGTGGGCTGGAAGAGTAACCGTGGAGGTCAGCATAATGAAGGGAAATGAAGAGGCTTTCAAAATTAATTTGACTCTCGCCGATGGAGGTAAGAAAGAATTCGATGGCTACACTATTACATTATTGAGGGTTGATCCTCAGCGAGAGTATCCAGATAAGATGGAGATTTCAGCTTCAGAATATGAGATCACTCTAAAAATTTCAAGATAAGCTTAATAATTCACTTAAGAGATAGGCTCTTCGATACTGTTCAGTTTATATTATTGGAGTATAAGTTTTAGAGGTAAGAAATTCAATTTAGGAGGCATTGGTCAAATGCCTGTAACTGTACTTCACTTTGTTTATGTTTGGCCAATATTAAGAAGATTGAATGATAATAGACTCGTATTGGTTATTGGATGTATGATTCCAGACCTTGAAATACCTTTACTGGCTTTAATGGGCTACACAATCCCGAGAGGAATAGCACATTCCATAATAGGAGCATTAACTATTGACAGCTTTATCACTCTAGTGATTGCAAAGCTGTTTTACAGTATCAAGAAGGTAAAAGAGATTCTTGGAATAAATGATCGGCTAAATACGAGTCTATTTTATTCGTGGATGATTGCGAGCATCGGAGCATTAACTCATGTTTCAATAGATTATCTACATCATACATATAATCCGATTCTGTGGCCTTTCTCATACGAATATATTGAGGGGCCGTTAACAACACTATTAGACTACACTAATGCAACAATAATGTTGCATGTAATTTCTCTAGCTATATTGATTATGATAATTGCATACTCTCTTACAAGATTAAAAGTTAGCTTGTGGAAGTTACTATCTTCTCCCAAGTTATTATATAGAGTAATTGTCGAACCAGACTCTAGAATTCTGTAATCCATCTCTTCATTATCTCTTCACTGTAAGGATATTTTTCTGCTAGTTCTTTAATTGTTAGCAGTTGTCTTTCAATTTTGTCTAAAGCTACTCTAGCTGCTTGACTTGCTGTCCAGGCTTCACCTACTCCTACAAGGTTCACCCGGTCGGTTCTAAGGACTACTCTACAATGGATTAGATGTTCTTCTCCATGTTTTTCTCTATGCTCTTTGAAGTGTAAGAGTAGGTACCCGTTACCTAGTGTCTCACCAAGTTTTGAAACATATTTTTCAGCAACCTTGATGATTTCTGATTTCTCCAATTGTGATATTTCCTTCATCTTGAAGCTTACTTGGATGTGTATAGGTGGTTTCTCTTTCTCTTCCAGTGTTGCAATCAGCCCGAGGATATCAGTCCAAGTAATTATTCCAGAAACTTTATTATGAGAAACTATGATTAGGCAGGATACGTTGTTTTCAATCATCTTTCTTATAGCTTTGGAGAGACTTTCTTCAGGAGAAGACTGAACTACAGATTTAGTCATTATATCTGAAACTTTATATCCTAAGCTTCTAATCTTTTCTCCAGCTACTTCCCCCCGTGTTGCCCTCGTCCTAGGCTGCAAAACCTTATCAATTATATCTCGTATAGTTACTAAGCCGACTAGTTTACTGTTTTTGACTACTGGCAGCCTAGAGATCCCGTTCTCTCTCATTAAGACTAGTGCTTTACCTATGGTTGAATCGGGACTTATAGTGATGGGATCTTTCTTCATAATCTCTTTAATCTTCATCTTGGGATAGATCTTCTCAGCTGCTCTACCTACATCATCTACTGAGATTATCCCGACTATCTCTTTATTCTGGCCACTTACAGGTAGCCCCTTAACAGTGTTTTCAAGCATTAAACGAGCAGCCCTCGAAATAGGGTCAGAAAGATTTACTGAGGGAACTTTCACAACGACATTCTTTACTTTTACAGTATCTATGTTTAATGTAGATCTTAACACAACTCTATCAGTAACGACTCCGAGATAATTCCCAGAATTACTCAATACGACGACTACGGGTAAACCTGTCTCTCTAAATATTCCAACAACTTTACTAAGTGATTCTTCAGGATCCACAAAATATACCTCCCTCTTCATATACTCCTCAACAGAAGGAATAGTAGAAAACATGAGAATTCCGATAATGTTGATCTACTTCTATAATATAGCTTTAAAAAATATGGATTCCACAACCATAGATACGTATATTTAAATAAAATCTAACATCTTAGTCTCTATAGGATTGGTCAATATTTGTTTACTGGGTGGAGTAGGAGAGATTGGGGGTAATAAGATTCTTCTCTATGGGAAAGATGGTGCCATCTTCTTAGATTTCGGACTCAATCTCAAAAAGAAGAGAGAATACATGGTTGGCTATGGTTTTGAGAGAATAAACAGGGTCCTAAGAAACTATCTCCGAGTAGGAATTCTTCCAAAAATCAGTGGAGTATATAGAGAAGACTTAGCAGCAAATGAAGAATTCATCTATAACGCAAGAGAATTCTCAATAGATTGCTGTATAGTTTCACATGGACACTTAGACCATTATGGTTCAGTAGCATTCTTGAAGAAGGAGATACCGATAGCTGTAAGTAAGAGCATGAAAGCATTAATAGAACACTCTATAGAAACCTCTGGACGTACAGGTATCGATAAGGAGATTTTTACTTTTAGAGATAGGAAGATCGAAGAAATAAGAAAGAAAGATAAAACTTATGAAGAAAGCGTAGATGAAGTTGACAGGCCACTAATAATCTTTGAGGAAGGAAAAAAGATTGAAGGGATTCCCTTTGACATCACACCATTACCGGTTGATCATTCGATACCTGCAACATTTGGCTTCAGAATAGAAACCAGGGATGCAGTTATAGCTTATACGAGTGATATTCGGCTTCACGGAGTTGTCAGCAAATATACTGAGAACTTTATCCAGAATGTTATCAATTCCGACATATTACTAATCGAGGGAACGAGAATCCAAGATTCGGCAACTAGAACTGAAGAAGATGTCAAGAACCAAGTTATAACGGAGACTTTGAAGAAGAATGGGAAGCTTGTTTCTGCGCTTGTATCATCTCTCGATGTAGATAGGATTAGAACATTGATCCAGGCCGCAGAAGAATGTGGAAGAATACCTGTTCTCTCACCTAGAATATATCATCTTATAAAAACACTTGAAGAAGTTGAGAGTAAGGTCAAGCTTCCGAGAATGGAGAATGTGAAAATATACTTTGAGAAGAGGTCCATAATTGATAATGGATATTTTCTTGAATCAGCATATTTCCGAGGCTGGTTAAAGAAACTTTATGAAAAATTATTGAATAGTGATAAGCTTATCAAATCGGAAGATATCTCTAAACATCAAGATGAATACTTCCTTATATTCAATAGTCTGCAATGTGTTTTTGAGCTTGCTGAGATAAAGCCTCGTCCTGGATCATTATTCATCGAGTCAACTAGTGAACCTCATGATGAAGAACAGGAAATAGAATGGGAGAAAGTAGAGAATTGGGTTAATCTTCTAAGGCTTGATAGTAGATGGATACATGCATCAGGTCATGCTAACAGAGAAGACTTAATCACAATAATTAAGCAGGTTAGACCTAAAAGAGTTATCCCAATTCATACTGAGAACCCAAGGGAATTCAAGAAGCTTCTGGAAAAAGACAATATAAGAGTGGAGATAATCGAAGAAGGAGGAGAATTAAACCTAGACTTAAACTAAAACTCTGACAACAATACCAATTGTTTATTTATTGTTCTATATCCAATGTTAAGATAAGATGTAAGAAGCTCTAAGTTATATAATGCTAGAGAATAATTATTTTCCATGAGTTGGGAGAGTAAGATCAATATAAATAACGTTTTCAAACTGAAATATGGTGGAGTAGATTTGTTCTTTGGCGCAGGAGCAGTCACAAAAATTAGAGACATATTTGGAGATATGAAGAACCGAGGCATTAATAGAATATTGATAATTACTGGGAAAACATCTTACAAAGCATGTGGTGCATGGGACTACGTTAAGCAAGCATTAGAAGAACATCACATCCAATACGTATTGTATGATAAGATATCTGCTAATCCAACCGTTGATATGGTTGATGAAGCAGTAAACGTTGGAAGAGAATTTAGAGCTCAAGCTGTAATGGGTATAGGAGGTGGAAGCCCAATAGATTCTGCAAAAGCTGTAGCAGCTTCTCTCGCTACGAAGAAAAACGCTAGAGAACTATTTACAGAGAGAAAAATGCCTGAGAAAACGTTACCGGTTATCTGCATTAATACAACTCATGGCACAGGCACTGAGATCGATAGATATGGTGTTGAAACCATCCCTGAGAAGAATTACAAGATTGGAATGTCTTTAACATATCCAGAGTATGCTATCGATGATCCGCAACTCCTACTTAAACTCGATAAATGGCAGACTATCGCAACAGCCGTAGACGCTTTAAACCATGTAGTAGAATCTTCAACAAATAGGTATACAACACCATACTCGATAGAATTAGCTAGAGAAGCAACACGGTTAATTGCAAGATATTTACCTACTGCAATCGTCAATCCTGAAAACATTGTTGCAAGATACTATCTCCTCTATGCTTCAATGATAGCGGGAATCGCAATAGACCATGTGGGAACACATATAACTCATAGTTTAGAGCATCCGTTAAGCGCAGTGAAACCTGAGATACCTCATGGGATAGGGTTAGGGATACTTCTCCCCGCAATGCTGAAGACAATCTATCCAGCAGTCCCTGAAACATTATCAGAAATCCTTGAACCGATAATACCTGGATTAAAGGGGAGACCAGGCGAAGCCAATACAGTAGCTTCAAGAATTGAAGAATGGCTATTCAACATAGGTTTAAGAGTAAAGCTCTCAGACTACGGATTCAAAGAATCAGATATAGTTGAACTCGTCAGGCTTGTGAAGGAAACACCCGGACTGGCAGATGGATTAAAAGCTGCACCAGTAGACGTAAATGAAGAAGATGCAGCAAGAATATACAGAGAATCACTACACCCATTATCCAACCCTCACTCTTAATCAGATGCAACATAATAGAATAAATATCTCTAGACATAACATATCTATTAAAAAGACCACTCTCAAAAGGCGTCATCAACTATATCCTCCTAAAAATATTTTGAGGAATGATTGAAAGTTTTGATCAGCTTATCGCACATATCTAACATGGAAAACATGAATAGATGCTTCCGTGGTCTCAAAAACGAGACTAAGATCAATAAGCGACATTTTTATTAGAAGGTTGAGACATATTGTACGAAGATGTTGAATGAAGAAGTTGAAAAGATAATATTAAATGCTCAAAGAAACGAGATTACGGAACATTTCATTTATGAATACTTAGCGCGGTCGGTGAAAGACATACATAATAGGGAGGTTTTGAAGCGTATTGCAGATGATGAGTTAAGGCATTACAATTTTTGGAGAGAATACACTCATAAAGATGTCAAACCTAGCAGGTTGAATATTTGGAAGTATTCTTTGATTTCGAGAATCTTTGGGATAACTTTTGGGATAAAACTTATGGAGAAAGGTGAAGAAAAGGCTCAAGCAATTTATGAAAGAATATCTGAGTCTCTTCCTGAAGCTAGAAGTATTGTAAAAGAGGAGGATGAACATGAAGGTAAGCTTATGAGTTTAATTGATGAAGAAGGGCTGAGATATGTTGGCTCAATGGTTTTGGGTTTAAATGATGCACTCGTAGAGCTTACAGGTGCTCTTGCAGGTTTTACATTTGCTCTAGAGAATACGCGGTTAATTGCAATGACTGGGTTGATTACTGGAGTAGCAGCTGCGCTCTCAATGGCTACGTCAGAGTACTTGTCAACTAAATCGGAGGGAAACAGTAAGAACCCTCTCAAGGCAGCATTATACACGGGTGTTGCATACATTCTCACAGTTTTATTCCTAATAGCACCATACTTGCTCCTCATAGACGCATATGTTTGCCTAAGCTCAACAATAGTAAATGCAATCATCGTAATTTTCTTATTCACCTTCTACATTTCGGTTGCAAGAGACCTTCCATTCAAGAGAAGGTTCTTAGAAATGACAATTATCAGCTTAGGAATAGCAGCCGTAACCTTCATGATAGGGTCTCTAATAAAGACAGTATTGAACGTAGAAGTTTAATAAAAACTGCCCCCGAATATCTCGCATTCACTTATATGACAATAATCTTCTTTATCCAATACAGACTTAAGAACTCTCAATTATGTTAAGGAACTATTATTGAAGTTGAATATAGAAGTGACAGGACCACATCTAGGAGTAAAGAAGGGGACACCAATCTATGATAAAAAGATAGGAAAAACATATTATACAACAAAGGATGCTTACTATCTATATATTCGAGCAAATTCTAGACGGAAGTTCGCTGAACTCATAGGATTCACTATTAAGAGGAAGATGGAGAAGTTGATGAAAGCCCTCTAACCTCCCCCACCATTCTTCTCCTATTAAAATTATATAGAAGATAAGTAAAACATGGACCGGGCGGGATTTGAACCCGCGACCTCCCGCATTCCAGGTTCATGTCACGCCAGGCGGGCGTTGGAGTCATTATCATTAAATAGTGATCTCTCCCACCCTGAGCTACCGGCCCCATATTCTTGATCTAATAAGCTATATTTAGCTGTTTGATTACTCATTCTCTCCTTTTTCAAGTTCTTGATAATGTTTTATTGTTCTCTTCAGTCCTTCTTCTAGGGATACTTTTGGAGTATATCCTAGTTTATTTCTTATTTTTTCTATTGAAGGATAACTTCTCATAGGTTCTTTCTCTGCTTCAGTTCTAGGGGGTAGGAGCAGGATTTCACTATTAGAGTTTGTTAATTTCTTTATTAATTCAGCTATCTGCCGTATTGATACTTCGTTTCCAGTACCGATATTGAATTTCTCCCCTACTGCGTCTTCTCTAGTTAATGCCAGCTCTACGGCGAAGCAGTAATTCTCAATATAGGTTGGATCTGTTGTATCTTTTCCACTGTTATATAGTTTTATGGGTTCATTCTTTAAGCATGCTCTTATAAAGTTGGGAATCGCTGTAGTAGGGACGTCGTATTCTCCGAATAGCTTCCAGCTTCTAAAAATCACTATGGGCAGCTTTCTAGTCTTCCAGTAGCTTTCAACAAGCATCTCAGCAGCTACTTTTGAGTAATCGTATGGTGTTCTTGGATTGAAAGGTGTTTCCTCATCTACTGGGAGCTTTAATGGTAGTCCATAGACGTTAGCGGATGAAGCGTATATGAATCTATCAACATTCCTCCTTGAAGCTATCTCGAGAATATTCAACGTACCGTAAACATTGACTTTGAAACATCTGTATGGATCTTTAATGCTTTCTGGAATGTTTGCGATTGCAGCTAAATGGATTACTGCATCGAAATCTAGGTTAGATAGATTCTTTGAAAGAGCATCGAAGTCTGTAATGTCTATGCTTAACCATTCGTTAGAGATGTCTAAGCCAATAACTTCGAATCCTCTATTCCTCAAATACCTTACAAGATTTTTTCCAACGAACCCCTTTGACCCAGTAACCAGCACCTTCATAGCGGATACTAGAAAACCTTTAAACTGGCAAGATTAAACTATATCTCTGAATACTTCAAATAGTCCACGGAGTCAGATACCGTAAACATCTCTTTATAGAATCACATTTATTGAATCGTATTTTAATACTGCCTCTGCTAGATTTGTTTGGGATGACGTCGCTGGGAGAATTGTTGAAGAAGGCAATTAGCAAGTTTATTTCATCTACGAGTGTTGACGTGAACACAGTTAATGAGCTTGCAAGAGACTTGCAGCGCTCGCTATTAATAGGAGACGTTAATGTTGAGCTCGTACAAAAGATCTCTGAAAATGTTAAAAGAAGAGCTTTAGAGGAGAAGCTTCCCCCAGGGATCTCGCGTAAAGACCAGATCATCAAGATAGTTTACGAAGAGCTTGTTAAACTTCTAGGTGAAGAACCGGCTAAACTCAAGATCCCTAGAGATCGTAAATACGTAATAATGATGGTGGGAATACATGGATTCGGGAAAACAACTAGTATAGCTAAGCTAGCATTCTATTTGAAGAAGAATGGTTATGATGTCGGGGTCATATGTGCAGATACTTACAGACCTGGAGCATGCGACCAGCTTGAACAATTACTAAGAGATACAAAGATACCAGTCTACAGACATGATGGAGAGAAGGATCCAGTAAAAATCGTTAAGGAAGGTATTGAGAAACTGACTTCAGATGGAGTGAAGGTTATATTAATTGATACTGCTGGAAGACATAAGAGTCAGGAAACTTTAATGGAAGAGATAAGAGCTCTCCAAAGAGAGATTAAACCAGATGAAGTTATGCTAGTTATAGATGCTGGCATAGGACAGCAGGCTGGAGTACATGCAAAAGCATTTCATGAAGCAGCTCCAGTCGGGTCGATATTCTTAACAAAAATGGATACTAGTGCGAAGGGAGGGGGAGCATTATCAGCAATCGCTTTCACAAATGCGAGAATAAAATTTATCGGTACAGGAGAGAGGATCGATGATATTGAGCTATTTAATCCCTCTAGATATGTTAGCAGGCTGCTTGGATTAGGTGATATAGAAGGGCTCTTAGAGAAATTCAGGCTAGCCGAGCTTGAAATGGATAAGAAAAGAGCTGAAGCATTCATGAGAGGGGAGTTCACGCTTGAACAATTTGTTAAACAATTAAAAGACTTGAGGAAAGCTGGTCCCCTCTCTAAACTTATCTCTAAACTTCCTCTACCAGGAGTTCAGAATATACCTGATGAAGCTTTAAGAAATGCAGATAAGCAAATTGATAAATGGTACGCAATTGTATGCTCCATGACTCCTGAAGAAAGAATAGATCCACACATAATCAATTCTTCTAGGATAAAGAGGATCGCGAGGGGGGCAGGGGTCTTAGAAAAAGATGTCAAAAACTTAATAAAACAGTATAGGTTAGCTAAGAAGTTTATGAAGACTGCTAAGAGGCTACCGAAGAAATTTCTTGAAAAAGTTTAGCAGTCTAGGAGGTTGGAATCCTTGAATTCCACAGATATAGTTGAACTAGCATATAAGATCCTGTCAAAATATTCTCTCTGCGATTACTGTCTTGGAAGACAGTTTGCTACTCTAGGATATGGAATCAATAATATGGAGAGAGGTAAAGCATTGAAGACGATTATACTCATGAATGCTCACAGACTAATGAAAGAAAATGTTGAAGAAGGATTAGAAAGATTAAGAGTTCTCTCCACTTCTGGTTTCACACCAGCAACAAAGCTCTTAGAGAATCTAGGTTACGATAAACCTGACCAGAAACAATGCTTCATCTGTGAAGGATACCTCGATAGAGTGAGATTTAGAGATATTTCATTAAAAGCAATTCATGAATTGAGTGAATATGAATTTAATAACTTCCTAGTAGGTGTTAGGATCCCGACTCATATTAGAGAGAGGGAAGACATTGTACGCTCAGAATACATGATCACTACTGGAGAAGACATCAAGGAAGATATAACAAGGGAGATAAGTAGATTTATCCAGAAGGAGCTAGGAAAAACGATTGAGTATAAGACTCCTGAAATAGTCATAATTGTAGATGTATTTTCAGAAATATATGAAATCCAAGTTAACCCATTATTCATATATGGGAGGTATCGTAAACTTCGGAAAGATATACCTCAGACACCATGGTATTGTAGAGAATGTTGGGGAAGAGGATGCGTTAAATGTAACTATACTGGAAGAGAGTACCCCGAATCTATAAGCGAATTAATTGGTAATCCAGCTGTAGAGATTTTCGAAGCTATAGATTTCAAATTCCATGGTGCAGGTAGAGAAGACGTAGATGCAATAGTCTTAGGATCTGGTAGACCATTCGTCCTTGAATTAAAGCATCCACGTAAGAGGTTTATAGACTTAAAGATCTTAGAGGAAAAAATCAATCATGAAGCAGCAGGTAAGATTGAAGTCTCAGAGTTGAGGTATTCAAGTAGGAAGGAATTAAGATTACTTAAGACGTCTTCACCTATCGTTTCTAAAACTTATGAAGCTATAGTAGAATTTGAGAAAGATGTGGATGACGAGGCACTAAGTAAGATTATAAGCGGAATGAACAATATTGTAATAGAGCAGTGGACACCTACTAGAGTCTTAAAGAGAAGAGTTGACAAGCTGAGAAAAAAGAAATTATACAATATCAAAGCCGAAAAAGTGGATTCGAGAACTGTTAAATTCACAATAAAAGCTCAAGGAGGATTATATGTTAAAGAATTGATTGATGGAGATGGAGGCAGAACAAAACCAAGCATAATGGAGCTGCTTGAAAACAAGCCTGTAAAGATTCAGTTAGCAATTCTTGAAGTAGAGAGGCTGGAGACTCTATCGGAAAGTGAAAGGAGAGATGAAGAAGAGAACAGTTAACTCATGCTTAACTGTTTGATGACGACAATAGCGTAAGCTTGAGCGGTGAAGTTCATCTCTTCCTATTATAAACTTACACAATAATTATGTCGATGTTTCTTGAAGTGTGTAAGAATGAATAAAGTCAAAACTCTCTCAAAAATATAAAGATGGTGTGGCTAGGAAAACCTAGCTAATCTGTCTTTTTTAGATGGAGATATGTTTCTATCCATTGTAGAGAATATTCTGACTATAGCACTCATGGCTAAAATGAGTGTTGATAGGATAATCATAGGTGATGCCAACATCATGAGATATGATGATGCGAAGATTTCAGCGATGAAATATAATACTAAGCTTACTCCAAGCAATGTTAATAGGTAGGTTAAGTTGATGTTAATCTTCACTCCTTTCTGCTTTAAGATGAAGTATACTGTCAAAGTAGCTGGAGCACAGTAGATTAAACCGATTAAGCTACTTGCAATCAAGCCTGAAACTAAGACAGCGATCTCTGGAAATGTTGACAGAGGTCTTGAAGCTTCCTTTGAAAGTTCTAGAGAATATATCAATGGATAGATTGCAAATTTAACGATATTTCTCAGAGCGTCATTCTTGTATTCAGCTTCAGCTATGTATGGGCTCCATGAATAATAGAATGCGTTAAAGACTTCCATGAAACTTGACCCCGCAAACGTCTTCATCACGAAGTCATCTCTAAACTCTCTGAGAGCTTGAACTTGGGGAGCGATCTCGGAACCGTAAGCAGCTGTAGCGATTAAGCATTTTAATCCTAGCCCTTGGCTCACCGTCGTCGTAACGGTCTCTGTGGGTCCAGGCACTGTTTTCACAGTCTCAGTAGTTTCCATCTTAGTAATCGTTGTAGGTTCTGCAACTGTAACTGTCTCTGGAATAGTTGTAGTCAAAGTAGTCGTCTCCGTGTTAGTCAATGTTAAGGTTGTTGCTGCACCTGATGCTGTAGTCGTTACGTAGGTTGTTATGAATTCAGTCTCAGTCTTAGTAGTTGTTGTAGTTAGTGGAGAAGTAATGGTTTTAGTAGTCGTTATAGTTTGTTCCATGGTAATCATTGCAACCCAGAAATTGTCAAAATATGCTTCACCGTTTTGGAATGTATATAGTCCTATCGTTCCTGAAGGGAGCCTGTTATCTAGAACGCTTAGAAGCTTCTGTCCTTCAACATATATTGTTATATTGTTCTTATATACTAGGGCTCTGAGGGAAAACCAGTTAGTTACGTCTACTCCTGCAGGGATTGGGCTTTCACCAAGTTTAGGTCCAGCTCCTGCACCTTCATCCTCGTTTACATACCATAGAACGAGTTTCTTAGGATTCTGGTAGACAGTTGCAAGATAGTATTTTTTAAGATCGGTCACTCTAAAGATGACTCCACCCTCCTTGTCAACAATCTTCATCTGTAAGTTTACATCGTAATCATTGGGACCTACATAGTATCCAAAAATATAGTAGGGGAGAATAGATTTCACGAAGACACCGCCGAGACTCTTCAAGTCATAAAACTTTACTGTCCCACTCTTAACAATTACGTATTCAGCAGCTCCTCCACCGCCAATCATCTGATACCATACTCCAGGACCGTTCGACCCCGTATAGATCTTCTCTTCATAATCATTGAAATCATCCAAGAATATTAGATAACTGACTTGACCATTAACTGATGCTATAGCTATGGAAACAAACAAAATCGAAACAACTAATATAGCAAGCAGATTTCGAGTGGTCTCACAAAATTTTCTCAAAAAAGCACCTTGCCTTTTCATTTAGGGCCTAAGAGATAAGGTTTTCTAAAAATACTGGAGACCGTAATACCCTGATAGAAACACAATTACCTCAACAAATATCCAATAAAGGTTAGCGAGTGAAATAGGAGCAAGTTCAAACAAAGTAGCATTCAGTATCTGATACTGTTAAATGGACCGGGCGGGATTTGAACCCGCGACCTCCCGCGTGCGAGGCGGGCGATCTCCCACTGATCTACCGGCCCCATTTATATTTGAAATTGATTTCTAAAAAACTTACTGTTGCAATTGTTTGAGCTATAATCTATTTACTCTAATGATTATTGTTTTATGAAATATTGAGGGGAAACGTGATTTTTCTGTTGATTTCTTAATGAGGGTTAGATCTTAGGTATGCACGTATCTTGATATGTTTATTCTATTCTTGCACCGGTTGGTGATGGTTTTACGATTCTCCCTACTGCGTCTATTCCGTATTCACGGAACTTACTTGTTATTTCATTACATATTCTTTCAGCATCTTCGGGGTAGGTTAATGCGAAGACGGATGGTCCTGCACCGCTTATACTGAACCCGAGCGCTCCAGCTTTTAACGCAGTTTGCTTGACTTCATAGAACCTCGGGATCATAATGCTTCTAGCAGGTTCAACTACGTAATCGCTACTAATTGCTTTACCGATCATTTCCAAGTCTCCATCCAGTATGCCGATTATCAAGCGAGTTACACTCGCAGACTGCTTAACCATCATCTCTAAGTCAATTTTCTTGGGTAGCAAGCTCCTAGCATACTCTGTCTTATTCATAGGTAACTTCACTTTAGGGGTGACTAACGCAATGGAGAAATCTACTGATGGCTTGACATTCAATATTTCAGGTTTATCAACATCTAGTATTATTGTGAATCCCCCGTAAAGTGATGGAGCAACATTATCGAGATGTGAAGCACCACATGCAACTTTTTCCCCTTCTCCAGCTGATTTTACGAGAACCTCCATTGGAAGTTTATTTCCTAGAAGCTTATTCATAGCATATGCTCCTGCAGCTGCTGAGGCACCTGAACTCCCTAAACCTATACCGATGGGCACATTCTTCTCAAGCTTCATTTTGAAGCCTTTTCTCACTCCTGCATACTCCATAACCTTTAATGCTGAAACAACCGCAGAGTTCTGGTAAGGTTTAGACGCTACATCTGCTCCCGTATTATTAATTATCTCAAGAGTAATAGAGTCATCATCAGTTAATTCTATTCTAACTATGTCTCTATAGTTTTCTATAGCTAACCCGACTATGTCGAATCCTGGACCAAGGTTAGCGATTGTGGCAGGGGAGGATACTTCAACAATCTTCATGCCTAATCCAGGTGTATGAGTACGGTATCTGATAAATTTTGTATTTTGGGAGATTAATGGTCATAGCTTTAGATAAATATTCTTATAGCATACTGTTTAGAAGATATTGATATGACATACGTTGATTATGATGTAATCATAGTAGGAGGGGGGATAGCTGGACTCACAGCAGCATTGTATGCTTCTAGACAGAAGCTGAGAACAGTCATTGTTACGAAAGATGTTGGTGGACAATTAACTTTAACCGCGAGTATTGAAAATTATCCAGGCTACAAATCTGTTTCAGGTTACGAGCTTGCTGCAAAAGTCTTAGAACAAACCCAGCAATACGGAGTAGAGATACTATTCGATGAAGTCGTTGAGGTACAGGAGAAGGATGGAGTATTCATGATAAAGACTCGTGGAGGGTATGAGCTTAGCTCTGAAGCCTTAATCCTCGCTTTCGGGAAAACTCCGAGAGAGATGAACGTTCCCGGTGAAGAGAAATTTAAAGGTAGAGGAGTAAGTTACTGTGCGATATGTGATGCTCCATTGTACCGTGGCAAAAGAGTAATTGTATATGGATGGGGGCCGCAAGCTTTTGAGGCCGTAAATCTACTATGCGATTACGGCAATGAAGTAATTCTAGTTCATAGAGGGAAGAGCAGGCTTGACCCAACCAGACTCCCATCAAACTGTGTTGAAAGATTCGAAGAACTGCCCGAGACGATCATCAAGGAGATTAAAGGTCAAGATAAGATTGAAACCGTAGTCTTGGAGAGTCTAACTGATGGTTCAAGGAGAGAATTGAAAGTAGACGGAATATTCGTTGAACTAGGGTATGTGACTAAGACTGATTGGATTAAAGGATTCATTGAATTAAATGAGAGTGGAGAGATAATAGTCGATTCATATTGTGCCACTAGTAGGAGGGGGGTATTCGCTGCAGGAGATATAACAAACATACCGTATAAGCAAGCAGTAATCTCAGCAGGTATGGGAGCAATCGCAGCATTATCTGCATACAACTATATTCAAGAAAAAAGAGGTGGAGCAAAACTAAAATCCGATTGGAAAGAAACCTTGAAAGAATAACGTTATCCAAGTATCTGGAATACGGAATCATAAGATGTTTAAGTAGGGATAGTAGATCATGTTAGTATTGCTGCTATACTGAAGGCAACCAGTAAAATGAGCAGTGCAACCGTGACGATGTTTAGTATAGGATATGTTAAGGGTAGACTTAATGCATGATATAGAAAGTATGAAGAGACAACTATGACTACTACACACAGTATTTTAACTAATATCTTGAGGGATCTCGGTCGTCCCATGCTCATAACAAACCAACAATATTCCAGGACAACCATATTATTAAACTCTTCAACAGGTTGAGGGAGATAAATCGTTAAGCATATTAAAAAAGGATAGTAAAGAATTGTAAATAAATTTATCAACTCCATGGGAAAGGTTTAATTACAACCTGAATAATAATCTAAAGCAAGCTCCAGAGGCTGAACGATATGGAACTAACAAAGAATGCCTGTATTGTTTTCTTCTTTAGCTTCTGGAGCTATTACTATTTTGCCCTGGCGTAAGCCGGGGCACTCGAGTAAATCTTCTACATATTGGGGGTGTGTCTGGTTTTGGTTAAGAGTATAGTAGCAAAGTTGGGTGGATCCGTCTTAAAGGATGTTGCAGCTATTGCTGATGCTGCAAACTGGGTTAAGAAGCTTGTAGACAACGGCTACGGAGTCGTCGTAGTTGTCTCAGCACTTAAAGGTGTAACAGATGAACTAGTTGAAACAGTTAAAAATCTATCTAAAAATCCTGATCCTGCGCTAATGGATGAAATACTGGCGATGGGTGAGAGAACTAGTGTGAGATTATTTGCTCTAGCTCTGAGAGAGCATGGTGTCAATGCATTATTCATTGATCCATCTAATGAAAATTGGCCAATTATCACAAATGCTAAGCATCTCGATGCTGAGCCAATATATGAAGAGACTAGGAAAAGAGTAGAAGAAAAAATAATGCCATTGCTATCGAGAGGAATCATACCTGTAATCTGCGGATTCATAGGTATGACGATGGATAAGAAGATAACAACATTGGGTAGAGGTGGAAGCGACACAACAGCCGTCCTCCTCGGAAGCTGTCTAAACGCAGAAGAAATAGTATTGGTTAAAGATGTTCCAGGAATATTCTCAGCAGACCCAGACCTAGTCGAAGACGCGAAGATCCTGAGTGAATTAGATTTCAAAGAAGTTCAAGCATTAGTAAAAGGAGGCTCGAAGATAATCCATACGAAAGCGTTAAGATACTTGGATAAGAATCTAAAACTGAGGATTGCTAGTTTAAAGGAATTGTTAAGTAATGGTGGAACCGTGATTAGAGGATATGAACCAGAGATAGAAGTATACTCGCCGCCTCTAAAGATTACAATGACGACTATTGTTGGAAGCCAACTCGATGGAGTAGAAACACTGGAGAAACTGGTAAGTAAGTTGAGAGAGAAAGGAGTCAAAATAGTATCAATAACTAGTGAAGAGAAGTCGTTAGTCATCTACGTTGAAGAAAAAGATGGAATCATAGCTGACATACATTCAAGTCTAATATCAAATCAGATCGGTAAAGCTATCAGCTTCTACCAAGACCTGTCAATGTTAATAATCTCTGGGAGAATGCTTGAAACAAGCCCTGGAATAATCTATAAAGTCACCAAACCTCTAGCAGAATCAGGCATAAACGTCTTCGGTCTATTAACCATAAGCTCATCGATCAGACTAATACTATCGAGTAGAGATATCGAAAAAGCTAAGAAGCTACTGATGGAGGAATTAAAGAAAGAAGTCGAGGTGAAAACATGAAAAACATCAAAGTAGGTATTCTGGGAGCAACGGGAATGGTTGGGGTTGAATATATCGATTTCCTAATAAACCATCCATGGTTCAAGATATCAACCCTAGCTGGAAAAAAGAGTGTAGGTAAAAAATATGGAGAAGCAGTAAAATCTCTAAAAAACGTTCCAAGAGAAGTTGAAGACATCGAGGTTGTAGAACCAGACCCGAAGAAGTTTGATGCGGACTTGGTATTTTCATCCCTGCCCTCCGAAGCTGCAAAAGATATAGAGGTCAGATTTATTGAACATGGTTTCCCAATCGTTAGTGAAGCATCAGCCCATAGAATGAATCCGGACGTACCATTAATGATACCTGAAGTTAATCCAGAACATCTTGAATTAATTAGAATCCAGAAGAAGAAAAGTAAAGGATTCATAGTGACCACTCCCAACTGTACAGCTGTTGGTCTTGTGCTTTCACTGAAACCAATCCTAGACTATTACGGTATAAGCAAAGTAGTTGTAGCAACATATCAAGCAATAACTGGCGCAGGCTTCCCAGGTGTACCATCATACTCTATTCTCGGAAACGTCATCCCATACATAAAGAAGGAAGAAGAGAAAGTATCAGAAGAAACAAAGAAGATTCTTGGAAGATTCAATGGAGATAGCATTAAGTATGCAGGATTCCCTGTTGAGGCATCCTGCGCTAGAGTACCGACGATCGATGGACATCTAGAGGCCGTATATGTAGAGACTGAGAAAGAAGTCAAAGTAGATGAAGCTATAGAAGTATTCAGGAGCTTCAGAGGTGAACCTCAAAAGCTTAATCTACCCACTGCTCCAAAGGAACCCATAATCGTTACTGACCTCGAGGATAGACCTCAGCCGAGACTAGATGTAAATACTGGAACAGTTCCAGGAATGAGCATAGTCGTGGGAAGAATAAGAAAAGGAGAATCAAACAATGTATTGAAATATTTTGTGCTGAGCCATAACAGGATTAGAGGAGCGGCTGGTACAGCTATTCTAACAGCTGAACTACTCTTAGCTAAAGGATACTTGGAGTGATGAGATATGGTCTCAGGCAAGCAAGTTAGGATATCGAGAATAACCTTCAAAAATAGGATGCTATGTATACCGATGGATCATGGAGTAACAGTAGGTCCCATAAAGGGATTAGAAAACATTCATGAAACCATAATGAAAGTTGAAAGAGGAGGAGCTACCGCTGTACTAGCACATAAGGGAATATTCAAAACTTTACCTCAACCATTGAGAATAGGCTTCATCGTACATTTCTCAGCTTCAACCAATCTATCACCTAATCCTAACTTGAAAGTTAGAATCGGGACAGTAGAAGAAGCAATTAGGCTTGGCGCAGATGCGATATCCCTACACATAAATATCGGGAATAAAGATGAGCAGGAAATGCTTGTCAAGCTAGGCATGATGGCTGACGAATGTGATGAATGGGGGATGCCCCTCATAGCCATGATGTATCCTAGAGGAGAAAATATCAAGAACCCCAACGACCCAAATACTATCGCCCATGTAGCTAGAATAGCTGCTGAACTAGGAGCAGACATAGTAAAAGTACCCATGCCATCTTCTAATCCCGACGAGATAAAGACAATTGTTAAAGGATGTCCGGTGCCAGTGGTTGCAGCAGGAGGACCGAAACTAGACAACGATAAACAAGTGCTTGAACTTGCTGAAGCAGTCGTGAAAGCGGGAGGATTCGGAATAACCTTTGGCAGAAATGTCTTCCAACATAATGATCCAGAACTCATTACAAGAGCTCTTAGATCAGTAGTAATAGATGGAAGAAGTGTAGAGGAAGCATTGAAGATACTTGCTGGCGGAGAAAAACATGAGTAAACAAATCATCATTTCTTTAAACCGGTTCGATAAAGACTTGGTCGAATATGCATTATCACTAGGGATTAGAGATCTATACTGTAGAATCCCTCTCAGCATCTCCGAAGATATACGTCAACACTTCAACATCTATCTTGAAAAGGAAAATGGAGTAATTGAAGTAATTGGAAAGATGTCTCCGAAAGCATTAAAAGTCAATGTAGAAAAAGCAGAAGATATTCAGAATATTTTGAAAGCAGTCTCAAAGGGTGTCAACATTATCTTTGTAGATACGTCTTCTTGGAAGATCATTCCTTTAGAAAACCTTGTAGCTGAGATTCAAAACACTAATGTTAAATTATTTGCCTATGCTAAAAGTATTGATGAAGTTGAAACACTTCTAGGAGTATTGGAGAAAGGAGTAGACGGCGTAGTAGTCAACATAGATAATGTTAACGATCTCGGTGTAGTGTTTGATATGGTTAAGACAGTTGATAAAATAGACTTAGTGGAGGCTGAAGTTGTCAAAGTAGAAAATGCAGGGATGGGTGAGAGAGTATGTGTAGATACAGTAACTATACTCAACATTGGAGAAGGATTACTGGTAGGCAATACTGCTCAGTTCTTCTTCCTAGTACATAATGAGAGTGTTGGCTCAGCATTTACATCCCCTAGACCATTCAGAGTTAATGCTGGAGCAGTACATTGCTATGTAATGATGCCTAATAAATCTACTAAGTATCTTTCAGAACTCTCCTCAGGTACGAGAGTAATGATTGTGGCGAGTAATGGTAGAACAAGAGTAGCCTCGATAGGTAGAGTGAAGATAGAGAGAAGACCATTAAAATTGATCAAAGCAAAGATTGGAGATGTTGAAGGATCGATAGTCTTACAGGATGCTGAAACAATTAGGCTTGTAAAAAGTGATGGCTCACTTATCCCCGTAACTGAAATAAAACCTGGAGATAAGGTCATAGCTTATCATTCTGAATTGAAAGCTAGACACTTTGGGAAAACAATTAATGAATTCATTATTGAACGTTGAGGCATGAAGACTAGAATCTGTGTAAGCGTTAAAGCCAAGAAGATTGATGAACTAGAATGGAAAGCCAAGAGAGCATTGGACGTTGGAGGAGACTTAGTAGAGCTTAGAATAGATTATTTAGAGAATCCATTCGTTGATAGATTAAAAAAACTTGTATTAGACTTAAGTGATAAAGTAATAATAACAGTAAGACCATCATGGGAGGGTGGAGAATTCAAAGGAGGAGAAAATTCCAGAATCGAATTAATAAATGAATTATCCAGCCTAAACCCAGCATACATTGATTTAGAACTTAAAACAATAAAAGACTACAAGTTTAACTTTAACAGTGAAACGAAGAAAATAATTTCATGGCACAATTTCGAGTACACTCCAAGTGTAGATATGTTATCTTCTTTAGTTTCAGAAATGCTTAAGATTGGTGATATAGCAAAAATAGTTGCTATGGTGAACGGGTTTGAAGAAAATCTAAAGCTCCTTAGACTGTATCGTATCTATCCTTCCGATAAGCTGATAGCATTCGGATTAGGAGAGAAAGGTCTAACATCACGAATATTATCATTATTGATGGGCGCACCAATCATCTATACTTGTCTTCCAGGTGAAGAAGTAGCTCCAGGTCAGCCAACTATTGGAGAAATACTTGAAGTAGTTAACCTTCTGGAGGGTAGATTAATATGGAAATAAACTCAGATACTAAACTCTGCTGTCTCCTAGGTCACCCCGTTAAACATTCCATCTCTCCTCAGCTACATAATTCAGCGTTTAGATATCTAGGATTAAACATGGTTTACTTATCATTTGATGTGGAACCAAAGAATCTCTCAAGAGTAGTTAAAGGATTAAAAACACTAGGAGTTGTAGGATTTAATGTTACCATCCCTCATAAAGTATCAATAATAAAATTCCTCGACATGCTTGATCTAACCTCAAAAGAGACTGGCGCAGTAAACACGGTAGTTTTAGAAAACAAGAGATTGAAAGGGTACAATACAGATGTAGAAGGTATTAGAAAGTCCCTACTGGATTCAGAAGTTGATCCTGAGGGTAGAGCATTGATCATAGGAGCGGGAGGTGCAGCGAGAGCAGCAATAGTTGCTTTGAAGCTTCTGGGTGTAAAAGAGGTGGTTATTGCGAATAGGAGGATCTGGAAAGCTGCAGCACTAGCTAGAAGATTCAGAAAGGATGGTTTGAAGATCAAGTCGGTAAGCCTCATTGATGTTAAAAGATACTCTAAGACGTCACCTATTATCATTAATGCAACACCTATAGGAATGTGGCCACATCAAGATGAAACACCATTATACTCGAACGATATCTCCAGTGGATCAATCGTGTTAGACCTAGTCTACAACCCTTTGAAGACAAGGCTTCTTAGAGAAGCTGAGAATGCTGGTGCAAAAACAATAAATGGGTTGAAACCATTAATCGAGCAAGCTGTTAAAGCTTTCCAACTCTGGACAGGTTTAGAACCACCGAGAGATCTCTTGTGGAGAGTAGCGGAAGAAGCATTACAGAGTTGGAGGAGAAATGAAGAGTAGAGCGATAGTGCATGGAGCAGTCTCGATTGTTAACGCTATCCCTACAGGAGTAGGAGCCGCGTTAGGAGTAGACCTTACGACTATAGTTGAGGCAGAATCTTTTGAGAGTAATAAGAGAGAGATAGATGTAGAGATAAAGGTTGAAGATGAAGTAGTTGAAGAAAACGTTCTTGTAGAAAAGACTGTGAATAAGCTATTGAGCATGACTGATAGGGATAAGATCGGGGTATCATTAAAGATCTATTCAAATATACCTATCGCAAGGGGTTTGAAAAGTTCAAGTGCATTATCAGATGCTATTGTCTTAGCTGTCTCAAAGCTCTTAGGGATTGAGCACGACCTACTAGACGCAGTTAACATAGCTGTTGATGCTTCCATAGAGTCAGGCGTAACCATTACAGGAGCATTTGACGATGCAGTAACATGCATGATGGGCGGCGTAAACATTACAGATAACTATAAGAGAGAAATACTAGCTCACTGGAATGTTGAAGAAGACTTAAGCATATTGATTATCGTACCTGAAGAAAAGATCTATACTGGAAAACTAAACGTGGACTCTTTCAAGAATATTGAGACTCTGTCCCGTAGAGCTGTAACATTAGCTTTAAACGGGTTAATATGGGATGCCATGATAATCAATGGATTCATCATAGCGTCTGCTCTAAATCTGGATCCCAAGCCGATAATGACTGCACTGAATAGCAATGTACTTGCATGTGGAGTCTCAGGTAAAGGTCCCGCTATAGTCGCTGTGACACTACCCGAACATGAAAAAGAACTAGAAGAAGAATTCAAGAAATATGGGAAAACGATTAAAACTAAACCAAATAATAAACCAGCAATAGTTGAAGTCTTAAGGTAATCTATAGCCTATTTCAATGACGGATTATCTCTCGGATGAGAGATACCTGCTTCTTGGAAGTAATGATATGAGTTGATTATAGACCTGGTCCAAGCCTAATGTTTCACCTTTCCTCAATTTGCCGAATAAGGTGAACGTTTCCAACCCTATCTTTATCAATTCATGATCTATTTTGGATGAATCTATTCCACTTACATCTATCAATCCTTCTTCAGAATAATCGCTTACAACCATTAGAATGCATCCAACAAATATTCTCTTATCAAGATATTTTTCATAGAAGTCTCTTAGTATACAATATGCAGAGAACTCCATCTCACTTGAGATTACTCCAATCTCGCTGTAAGACTTAATCCTTTCTCTAAGCTCGACTCTTCTAGGAGAAAAGAGGGGTCTCTCTTTAAAGTATAAATCATCCTTGGTGTGAACTGGCCCCACCCATAAGTTTCTACCAAGAAGGTATCCATTCTCTTCACAAGCCTTCAACAATAATGGTATCAATTCTACATTTGCAATGGCTGGATACTCTAAACCGATTATTGCCGAGGTCGCTCCTTCATCTCTCACACATGATGTTGGGATATGGATGTGCTCCTTCTTAACATATGGTTGTAGTGAACCAGATGTTCCAAGCCTCAGTATAATAATTAACTCATCTTGTACAGCTTCGATAATTTCGGGAAGCACTATCATTACACTCGACGGACCCATACCCGTTGAAACAGCTGAAATCTTTAAGTCTCCATAAAGCCCATTGACTACTATATGTCCTCTTTCTCCAATGAAAATTTCTGGGTCTTTTAGAAATTCTGCAACTCTTCTAATCCTACTAGGTGAACCCCCTGTAAGAATATATGGATTCATTCTATCAACTTCTAGATGAGCGGATCTTCCAGAAGATGTTGTAAATGTTATCTTCATACTTATCAATCAATCTAGGATAAAGATTAATTTTTCTATTAATAATGTATCTGCTCTCTCATTCATAATTTGCAATGTTTACTTTTTCTCTTCTTCAGTCTGGAGTTCTTTCTCTAATTCTTTTTCGATTTCTTCTATTGGTTTAGGAGGTGGGGTTGTAGCTAAGGTATATCCTATCCATGCAAATATAGCGAGCACACCTGTTACCGCAATAAATGCGGTTATCTTTAATATGAATAGATCCCATTCAGTGAAGAAGAGTAGCCAGTTATAGACTAGTATCCCAATAACCGACAATACAAGGATAACTATGCCTATCAAGATATCGCGGCTCAATTTTCCAATACCTCTCTCTCGAAAAAAAGTTTTGCAGACTAGTTATTATATGTTTTCTTAAAGTTTCAGGTTCGAACAAATCAATAATCTCATTATCTGAAATGTATGTATTCACTTAGTCTTTAAGAGCCCAGGGTAGAAGTTTTTCTTGTTATTCTTCTCTTTTAACTCATTCCATTCATAGAGGATCTTAACTGCTTCTACGGCTGTTCTAATAGCATCTTCTTCACCCATTACTCCAAACTTGTCTTCAACTCTATTAGCGAAGACAGCGCATACTGATCCTGCATACAGACCATATATCGATGCCAGAACATAAATTATCGATGTCTCCATATCGAAGTTTAACACATTCATTGCGCGGAGATCATTTATTATCTTCTCTGAGTAACTCCAGCTGTACTCTCTGAATCCTTTCCTTCCTTGACCAGTATAGAAACTATCTGTCGATGCTGTTACGCCTAGATGATATCTTAATCCAAGATTTTCAGCTGCTTCTATCAATGCTAATGTAACTTCGTAATTAGCAAACGCTGGATAACCATCAACTACATATTGTCTAGAAGTTCCCTCAAGTCTAACTGCTGCAGTAGATATTATGAGGTCTCCTAGATCTATCCCTTTCTGAATTGCTCCCGTACTCCCAACCCTTATGAATGTTCTAGCGCCAGCTCTAGCCAATTCTTCAATAGCTATAGCAGTAGAAGGTGCACCTATACCTGTTGAGCATGCAGATATAGGTTTACCTGACACGCTACCCGTCCAGACTCTAAACTCTCTATGAAACGACAGTTCTCTACCTTCATCCCAATATTTCGCAATCTTTAATACTCTATCAGGATCGCCTGGAAGCAAAACATATTCAGCGACCTCTCCAGGTCTAACTCTAACATGATAAAACTCTTCACCTATACGAGGCTCAGTAGCTGACATAAATCTATCAAGCTTGTTCTCTAAAATAAGCTTTTACAAGGATTTGCTCCCTATAAGAGAGTACGCTATCTACTCCTACAGACTTGGAAAACAATTATATTAAAGCTAGATACCGATTGTTCTCTAGAGAGCCTTGGACAAACTATATGTTGCTCCTTCAATCCTAAGCGGTGAGATTGTTGCTCCACCAAGTAAGAGTTACACACATAGAGTTTACGCGGTCTCTCTCCTAATAGAAGATAAATCTACGATAATAAATCCACTTAGGTCAGGAGATACATATGCAACTTTAAGAGCATGTAGACAATTTGGAGGAGAATTAACTGAAGAAGGAGAAAACTATATAGTATTGAGTGGTGGAGAACTTGACCTCCCAGATAATGTGATAGATGCTGAAAACTCTGGTACTACTCTAAGGTTGTTTACTGCTTTGGCCTCTCTACCTCCTCCAGGATACATTATACTTACTGGAGATGATAGCTTGAGGAAGAGACCTATGCAACCATTGCTTGATGCTCTAAGAATGCTTGGAGTAGAATGCTGGTCAAGTAGAAGTAATGGATGTGCACCCATAATAGTAAAGTCAGGTGGGCTGAAAGGAGGAGAAACAATAATTAGAGGCGATGTATCATCCCAGTTCATCTCAGCCCTACTGATAGCATCAACTAAAGCTCAAAACCCTGTTAGGATTAGAGTTGAAGGCGAATCCGTCTCTAAAAAGTATATTGATGCCACGATGGAAGTTTTGAGGAGATTCGGTTTCAAAGTTCATAGAGATGGGTATTCTCTATTTGAGGTTGATCCAAACCAGACTGGGCGTGCAATATCTTTTAAGATTCCAGGAGACTTCAGTTCAGCTTCATTCATCCTAGCTGGAGCATACTTAACAGGTGGGAGAATAACAGTGTGGAACCTAGATCCTAATCTACCACAAGCAGATTCTGCAATATTGAATATTCTTAAAGATTTCGATGTTAAAGTAAATGTCCAAGGCGATAAAGTAACTGCTGAAGGCTCTGGACCAATAGATGGAGATAGAGTTTTTGATCTTAAAGATTCACCAGACCTGGTTCCAGTAGTAGCAGTCATGGCCGCTAAGACATTAGGTGAAACAGTTATCAAAGGAGTTAAACATGCAAGATTTAAAGAGAGTGATAGAATTTCTTCAACAGCATTAGAATTAATGAAACTCGGTGTACAAGTTGAAGTATTCGAGGATGGTATGAAGATCAAGGGTGTGAGAAATCTTGAGGGAGGCGTTGAATTAGACACACATAATGATCATAGATTATTCATGGCCTTCACAATTCTTGCAGCGTCAACTCTGAAAGGATGCATCATAAATGGGTTAAAATGGGTCAAAATATCCTATCCCAACTTTATAGAAGATCTACAGAAAATCAGTGCCTCCATTAAAGAAATATAGATAAACCTGGTTGAAGCATTCTACAGGGATAGAAGTGACCGGAAACATATTTGGTGAAAGATTTAGGATAGTAAGCTTTGGTGAGAGCCACGGCAAATGTATCGGGGTAGTAATAGATGGGTGCCCTGCGGGGTTAGAACTCGCCGAAGAAGATATTCAGAAAGAACTAAACTTGAGGAGACCTGGAATCTCCACAATAACTACTCAGAGAATAGAAGAAGACAGGGTAGAGATTCTATCAGGGGTTTTTAACGGATACACTACTGGTGCACCAATATGCATGATCATCTGGAATAGAGATATAAGAAGTGAAGATTACGAATCTATCAGGTATACGCCTAGACCAAGCCACGCAGATTATTTTGCATATGTCAAGTATGGAGGATTCAACGATTATAGAGGTGGAGGAAGATTTTCAGGAAGGATTACAGCGGGATTTGTAATGGCTGGAGCAGTTGCTAAAAAGCTCCTTAGCAAAATCTTAGGAGTAGAAGTAACTGCATATACTTTAGAGATTGGTGGAGAGAGAGCTGAAAACTTTACTCTAGAAGATGCTAGAAGATACAGGTATGAAAACGATGTAAGAGCTCCGACAATTGATGCAGCCAAGAGGATGAGAGAAAAAATTCTAGAAGCTATGTCGAGAGGAGATAGTGTTGGAGGAATAATCGAATGCATTGTAACTGGTCTACCGATAGGCTTAGGTGAACCAGTATTTGATTCATTAGATTCAGACCTTGCAAAAGCAGTCTTATCTATCCCTGCTGTTAAAGGAGTAGAATTCGGAGCAGGATTTAAAGCAGCGAGAATGTTCGGGTCAGAACATAATGACCCATTCACTATAGAAAACAATGAAATAAGATTAGAGAAGAATGATGCTGGAGGAATAGTCGGGGGAATCTCAACTGGTGCGCCAATCATTTTTAGAGTAGTTGTTAAACCTCCTTCATCTATCAGAATAAGACAGAGAACTGTAGATATTAGAAGACGCATACCCGTAGAAGTTACTGTAAGTGGAAGACATGATCCCTGCATTGTCCCCAGAGCAGTCCCAGTAGTTGAAGCCATGACAGCAATAGTATTAGTTGACCACGCAATAAGATACGGTTTCATCCCACCGCTCATCAAGAATATTTAAGAAGGAAGAAAAATAAGTCAACCTATAGACTACTGTTTAGGATCAAGATGGTGTGGGCATCTGTAGGAGTAGACTTAGCTGGGTCACCGAGAAGATATACTGGTTTATGTAGAATGGATTTCAACCTCTACTGTGAGTCACGCTTATCAAAAGAAGACTATGAAATACTGGATTTCGTGTATTCATCTGATCCTCAAGTTGTAGCGATAGATGCACCATTGAGTCTACCTAAACCTGGTCAAAATCTAAGATCATGCGATAAGAAACTAGTCGAGATGGGGATTCATGTTTATCCACCAACCCTCTTTGGAATGAAGATTCTAGCAGAGAGAGCTATGAGATTGAGAGAACAATTGGAAGCTTCAGGTTACACTGTGATAGAAGTTTATCCAGGTGGTGCACAAGACTTACTTGGACTTCCAAGGAAGGGTAAGAGTATCCATCTGCTTAAAGAGGGATTGATCAGGATAGGTGTAAAAGGTTTAAGATGTAATGAGACAGGTCATGAGCTTGACGCGGTTACGTGCAGTTTAACAGGTGTAGCATACTTAAAGAAGAAATACATTGAGATCGGGGAGCCAGACGACTGTTTAGTCATATTACCATGCTTGGAAATGTTTTTGAACAAGAATGAGTAAGAGTAAGCTTGAGAGAGGAATGGTTGAGAGAGTAGTAACAGGTATAGCGGGATTAGATGAAATAATGGGTGGAGGTATTCCGAGAAGGAATGTAGTATTATTATCTGGTGGACCTGGAACAGGTAAATCAATATTTGGCCAACAGTATCTATACAATGGTTTACAACTTGGTGAGCCCGGAGTACTCGTAGTCTTAGAAGAGCATCCAGTTCAAGTTAGAATCTCTATGTCTCAGTTCGGTTGGGATGTTAAACCGTACGAAGAAAAAGGTTTATTCGCTGTGGTAGATGCATTCACGGCTGGTATAGGTGAAGCTGCAAAAAGGGAGAAATATGTTGTTAAGGATCCAGGAGACTTCCAGCTTTTGATAGATGTTCTCAGAGAAGCAATTAAAGATGTAAACGCTGAGAGAGCAGTGATAGACTCGGTTTCAACACTATATATAACTAAGCCAGCCTTAGCTAGAAGCATGGTCCTCCAATTAAAGAAAGTATTGTCAGGAATGGGTTGTACATCAATATTGATCTCACAGGTAAGCGTTACTGAGAGAGGGTTCGGCGGTCCAGGTGTAGAACATGCCGCAGATGGCATAATACGGTTAGATCTAGATGAAGTAAATGGAGAATTGAAGAGAAGCATAATCGTGTGGAAGATGCGTGGAACAGCTCATTCAATGAGACGCCACCCATTCATAATCACAGGCAAGGGAATAGAGATAAAAGCAGCTGAGACCATCAAGATAGTTGGTGAAAGATATGAATGAAGAAATATCTCTATCACCTATTGGTAGAGAACAGATCCATAGACTCGAATACGCACTATTAGTAGGTACATTATTTAGAAGTGAAGTATTAGAAGAATTGAGAAACCCTTCTGAAAGATTGACCTGGGTTGATTCCCTAGCTGTAGCTGCAGCAGCATTAGCGAGGGAAAGAGCAAAGATGACTGTAAGCCAGATAGCTGAAGATATAGGAAGAACAGAAGCAACAGTCCGAAATCATCTCACAGGCAAAACAAAAGCAGGTCAACTAGTACGTCAAACACTAGAGAAATTTCTAAGAGAAGGTGTCAAGATTGAGTTACCATCGATGAGAGAAATCGAAGAAACAAAAGCAAAACTAGAAGAAGAAAGACAGAAGAGCCAGAAGCTTGAAGCACTCATCCATGAAGTAAAGAAATCTCTCCAAGAATTAATAGAGAAACTTGAGAAAACATAGCATAAGACTTTAAGCTTTAAGAGTTATCTTTAAACCTGTAAAGACATTCTACTTCTTCAACTCGTTTGACATCCATTCAAGATACTTGTAGAACCCTTGGATTATTGGTAACACGATTATCTCAGGTACTTCATAGCCATGGAGACTTCTAATCATTTCTTCAACCTGCTTATACAAATCACCTCTAGTTTTGATGAAACACAACCATTCATTAGATTCTTCAATAACCCCTCTCCACCAATACATAGACTTTACAGGTCCAATAATCTGAACACATGCTGCAAGTCTCATCTCAAGAAGTTTTCTAGAAATCTCTTCAGCTCTCTCTCTAGAGTCTATGCTAGTCAAAACTTGGATAAACTCACTCATGAATCATGCTTCTCCCATCTAACTTATAAGTTATAAATCGCAATCATCAAGAGCTGGAAAACATGATAAAATAATTATTATTTATTCCACTATTATATTAACGAACTCCTACTGCACAAGATATGAGGCTAGCTTACGTATCGGTCTCTTAATGTAAAAATTATTTAATAGCCTTAAATCAATCGCAGTGTAAAGCGGTATCTCTAAGTTTGGAATTTGGGTTCTGAGCTACATAGTCTTTTGTAGACATATGTAGCTCTTGGGATTCACTAGCTTAGGGCTCCTCTTGAGTTCATTGGAACCTTCATCAGCCTCTTCCCCTGTCAGGGTGAACCCACTCCAACCCTTCACCAGCTCTTCGAAGAGCTTCAGGGATGGAGGAAGACCCTCCATCTAAAGCTGAACCGCATCATCCTGAAGAGTCCGCGCTTTACACTATCATCTAAGAAAGAGTTTATCCATCTATTTAAGCCTATCTATTTTGAAACTGCTGGCGACGGCGTCAAATATTTCTCGTTAAGCAAGTAATACGGTATTTAAGGCTGCTAGGGAGTGTTTATATATTGGATGGTTCATCCATCCATCATGCTAAAGAGCAAGAAAGCCAGCCTAATCGCCGTTCTGGTAGCAGCATGCATAGGGTCCAACTATGCCTTGTTAGGTGTAGCTAACTTTAAGGTTATGGACCTTCTCGTCTTCGTGAGCGGATTCGTCTTCGGCTCCACCGTTGGAGCATCGATTGGGGTTCTCACATGGATGGTTTACGGAGTATTGAACCCCTACGGCTTCGTGCCCCAGATCTGGATTGTAACCATGTTGTCTGAGGCGATTTACGGGATAATGGGAGGATTTCTTGCTAAGTCGATCTCGTTAGCAGACTACTCCAATAGTCGAGTCGTGGTGAGAGTTCTATTCGGGGCCGCAGGTTTTCTCCTAACATTCATTTACGACCTGGTTACAAATGTAGCCTTTGCATTAACTTTCGGCATCCCAATAATGGCAGCCTTAATATCAGGCATACCCTTTGCTATAATCCATGAACTAAGCAATCTTATTCTTTTCGGAGTATGCTCGCCTCCACTTATCTCCATTCTAGAAAAGAGTTATAGAGGGTTTGAGTCATGGCCGCTGTAAAAAATAAATGGGCTTTAGCTTCAATAATCATCCTCTGCCTAGCTGTTGCTACTACGCTTACAGCCATCTACTATTATTATCAGTATAGTAACCTCGTAGAGAAGCTTGAAAAATCGAAGGCTATCATAAATCTTGGAATAGACTATGGGAACGGTACTAGAATATGGTTTAATGGAACACGTGGATTAACTCTTTACGATGCTATGCTAGAAGCAGGTTGGATTGTTGATGCAGAATCTTATGGTGCCATGGGCTTATACGTAAAGTCTATCAACGGGGTAGAACAGTCAGTTGAGCAGTCTAGGTATTGGAGTTGGTGGATATGGACGAGTCTAGGGTGGGCTGCCGGTGGATCAGCATGCGACAAATATATCCTAAGTAATGGTGAAACAATAATCTGGTACTACTCCTACGTTGATCCAGCGACATATAAGATGACTCCACCACCCTAAAAATACCAACATATCAAGCATCTCCATAAAACCGGTTTACTTAATCAATAAAAGTTTACAGTTAACTTAATGATAAGTTATGTTTAAAACATGGAAGAACCTTTAAGGGAGGAGAGAATATGAGTAGGTATGAGTCTTCAACCCCTAGGTCTAGAGAGCTCTTTCACATAGCTCAAAGATATTTGCCCGGAGGAGTATCTTACTCGATTAGATATTTTGAGCCGTATCCTTTCTATGTTTCAAGAGCAGCTGGTCAGAAGTTATGGGATGTGGATGGTAACGTGTATACAGATTACTGGATTGGGCATGGAGCGAAGATTATGGGGCATGCTTACCCACCCGTAATAGAGGCTATCCGAAAACAGATTGAGATAGGCATACATGTAGGTCTCCCCCACGAGTGGGAGATCAAGCTAGCGGAACAGATACAGAGAATGGTTCCAAGCGTAGAAAAAATTAGATTCACGAATAGTGGTACAGAAGCAAACATGTATGCTGTAAGATTGGCCAGAGCATATACTAAGCGTTCATCTATTATCAAATTTGAAGGTAACTGGCATGGAGGGTATGATGCATTACATATCGCTGTATCACCACCCTATGAGAAACTATATGCAGGTTTAACAAATGGAGCAGTTAAAGACACAGTAGTACTTCCCTACAATAATTTAGAAGCAGTTGAGAAAACAGTAGACAAGATAGAGTTAGCAGGTATAATTGTTGAGCCTGTTGCAGGAGCGGGTGGAATGATACCTGCTGAGAAAGAATTCTTGAAGGGTTTGAGAGAACTATGCGATAAGGTTGGAGCACTCCTGATATTCGATGAAGTAATAACTGGTTTCAGACTCTCTTCTGGAGGAGCACAGAAAATATACAGTGTAACACCTGACATCACTACTTTCGGTAAAATAGTTGGTGGAGGCGAATTCGCAGTTGGCGCTTTCGGTGGAAGAGACGAAGTAATGGAGCTACTAGACCAATTGAAATACAGAAACTATCATGAAAGAGTTTTCCAGGGTGGAACATTTTCAGCAAACATGCTTATGACATCAGCTGGATACACACTACTCTCAGAACTTGAGAGAAGAAACGAAATCTACAGTTACCTCGACTTGCTTGGAGAGAAACTTAGAAGAAACATTGGAGAAATTTTAGAGAAGCATGGTCTAGGATACACTACCGGTATTGGCTCACTAGTCGGAGTCCATTTTACACCTATAAAACCTAAAGATGTTAAGACAGCTCAAACTATGAAGGATAGAGAGAGATCAAGAAAATACTTTAGACACTTACTTGAAAACAATATCATAGCGTTAACAAATGAAAACCCGCAATTCTTCATCTCAGCAGCACACACTCATGAGGATATGGACAGAGTAATCCAGGTAACAGAAGAATATGCAAAGAACGTGAAGAAGTAGTGAAGGTTTTTAAGAAACTATGAATAGATAGAAAAATGGCCCCGGTAGCTCAGCCCGGGAGAGCGCCCGGCTGAAGAATTATCACCCACCACACTGAGAAACCGGGTTGTCGCAGGTTCAAATCCTGCCCGGGGCACTATTTATATATTATCGATGTTGTGGCTGGAGATGGATACATAACTATTATTGAAGAAAACGGCGAATATATAA